>VOFG01003992.1_pt1 | contig 248870 bp, 342 predicted proteins | sample 5384171 | NCBI WGS metagenome assembly VOFG01 (sample SAMN12384726, study PRJNA508395) | human gut metagenome | isolation source: healthy gut F | host: Homo sapiens | reverse complement strand
AAAATGGCTCCTTACATCTACACAGAGCGTAATGGTATCTACATCATCGACTTGCAGAAGTCTGTAGGAAGGTTGATGAGGCATATGATGCCGTATCTGATATCGCTTAATCAAAATGGCTATTACAGCAGGTATGGTAAAAGAACTGCGTGAAATGACAGGCGCAGGTATGATGGACTGCAAAAAGGCTTTTAACTGAGACAAACGGTGATATGGATGCCGCTGTTGAGGTATTGAGAAAAAAGCGGTGCAGCTAAGATGGAAAAGAAGCAGAGCAGAATTGCCGCTGAGGGGTATCGCAAGAGTTGCAGTAAACGGAAATGTTGCTGTTGTAGCTGAGGTTAACTCAGAGACAGATTTCGTTGCTAAAAATGAAACATTCCAGGAGTTTGTTCAGACAGTTGCAGATACAGCACTTGCTTCTGATTTAAACGGTGGAGCAAACGGCGAAGATATCGACGTATCTGTGCGCAGATTCGCAAAGGTAACCGGTGATGCTGTTGCTTCTTATATTCACGGTGGCGGAAGAATCGGTGTTATCATTGCAGCAAATGGTGCAGCAGATGATGCAGCTAAAGAAGCAATCACAAATATTGCTATGCAGGTTGCAGCTATGAACCCACAGTACATCAGCAGAAACGATATCTCTGATGAAGAGCTTGCAAAGCTTAGAGAGATTACAGTTGACAGTGCATTAAATGATGCTACAACACTTCCAAAGCCTATTCTCAATAAGTTAATTGACAAGGCTATTAACGAGAAGCTTTGGAGCGATGATGATATCAACAACTTCAACGAGCACAAGAACAACATGAACTATGTATGGAACTTCTTATCAGATGCTGCTAAGGCAAAGCTTGGTGAGCTTGCAATGGCAGACAAGGAGTCTATCGTGGCTGAGAAGATGTTCAATGGTTTAGTTGAGGGTCGTGTATCTAAGCAGTTAAAAGAGATTTGTCTTCTTGACCAGACATATGTTAAGGCAGAGGATGGAAAGCAGTCAGTTGCAAAATATCTTGAGTCAGTTTCTAAGGATCTTACAATCACCGAGATGGTTCGTTTCGAGGTAGGTGAGGGTATGGAGAAGAAGCAGGAAGATTTCGCTGCTGAGGTTGCTGCCCAGATGGCTGGAGTCTAAACTGTATCTTTATACTGATTAAACGAATGCTGTTCCGCAAAAGTTTAACTTTTAAACTTTTGCGGAATTTTTTTATCTTTACAAGATATAAAAATATGGTAAAATAGTAAGAGGAAACAAAACCAATCATAATGGGGGACGCATATGGACTCAAAGGATAATGAATTAGCCAGACAGCAGCAGGAGCGTCGCAAACGTGTGAGCCGGATTAAGACAGGTATTATTATGACTATAGCAATATGGATAGCAATATCTATACTTGCCATAGTTGTACTGGGCATCATGGTTGTCAAACTGAATTCGAGAATATACAAGCTTGAGCTTCAGTTAAATACAGCTATATCAAGCACAGTTACCGGTACTGAGTCTGATGATGGTGACATCGCATCTGATGAAGAAAGCTCTGGCGCAAAAACTCAGGCTGTCGTGAAACAGCTTGAGTCAAAAGACAATGTGTATCATGATGGGGATACAAGAAAGGTATATCTTACCTTTGATTGTATTCCCGGTGATAACACCGGTGCCATTTTAGATGCCCTTGCCAACTGTGGCGTCAAGGCTACCTTCTTTGTCACAGCAGATACCTCCGGTAAATATGATGATGTTTATAAGCGCATAGTGCAGGACGGACACACTATTGCGATGGCTTCCTACAGTAATTCATACAGTAAAATTTATGAATCAACAGAGGCATTTACCGATGACCTGACACAGATTTCCGATTATATCACCAATCTGACTGGAATAGCACCGGATATTTATCGTTTTCCCGGTGGCAGCATGAACCAGATTAGTAATGTAGACATGGTTGAGCTTGTAAAGATACTCAATTCAAAGCATATCACATACTTTGACTGGAATGTCAATTCTGGTGATACGGCCGACAATTGCAGTGTCGATGATATTGTCAATAATGTCACCTCAGGTATTGCCAAATATGACAATTCAGTTGTGTTATTACATGATGATTCAAACAGATCAACCACGGCAGAGGCTATTGAGCCGCTTATTGAAAGCATAAAAGCGCAGGGTGCCGAAATATTGCCGATTGATAATAATACATATAAAGTTCAATATATCAAATCAGATACTGTTGGATAAGATAATAAATGGAGGAAATATTCATGGGATTATTCAAAGAATTTAAGGATGATTTTTCTCAGGCTGTAAACGAGCTTGTACCCGGAGATGTACCTGAGAAAGAAGTAGAGCCAAAGGCTCAGACAGCTGACAATCTTGTAGTTGATACTATAGGAGAGAATGTTGACGTTGCATCAGAGCTTTCAAAGCTCGTCGGATTACTTGAGCATGTCGAGGAGCAGCCACAGTAGACAACTGTACCAAGACCAACTCAAGTGAAAATTTTGCAGAGCATACAATCAATACACAAAAAGAGGAGCAGATACCACAAATGAATGATATACCACAGCCAGTAAATACACAGCCAGTAAACAATAACGTTTTATCAGGAGATGTACAGGACGAAACATCAGTCATCACAGCAAGTACTGTACTCACAGGAGATTTACAGTCATCAGGATCATTTGATATTCAGGGAACCATCAACGGAAATGTAATGTGTAACGGCAAGATTGTTGTTACAGGAACAGTCAACGGCAACACAAATTCATCAGAGTTTTTCGCTGATGTAGCTAAGGTTGAGGGTGAAATTGTTTCAACAGGAACTGTAAAGATAGGTGCAGGATCTGTTATCATCGGCAATATCTCAGCATCTTCAGCAGTTATCGCAGGAGCTGTAAAGGGCGATATAGATGTTCAGGGACCTGTTGTAGTAGATACTTCTGCAGTTATCATGGGTAATATCAAGTCACGTTCAGTACAGATTAACAATGGTGCCGTTATCGAGGGCTTCTGTTCTCAGACATACGCTGATATCGATGTTCAGGGACTTTTCGAGGGTAAATAAATATGAGTAGAATATTACTAAAATTAAGTGGTGAGGCACTTGCAGGTGATAAGCACCACGGCTTTGATGAGGCTACAGTCATTGAGGTTGCAAAACAGGTTAAACAGATTGTTGATAAAGGTACACAGGTAGGTATTGTTATCGGTGGCGGAAACTTCTGGAGAGGCAGAACAAGTGAGACAATCGACCGCACAAAGGCTGACCAGATTGGTATGCTCGCTACAGTTATGAACTGCATTTATGTATCTGAGATTTTCAGATATGTCGGAATGAAGACAGCTGTTCTTACTCCGTTTGAGTGCGGCAACATGACAAAGCTTTTCTCTAAGGACAGAGCAAACAAGTATTTCGCACATGATATGGTTGTTTTCTTTGCTGGTGGTACAGGTCATCCTTATTTCTCAACAGACACAGCCACGGTGCTTCGTGCCATTGAGATTGAAGCAGATGGTATTTACCTTGCCAAAGCAATTGACGGAGTATATGACAGTGATCCAAAGACCAATCCTGCTGCAAAGAAGTATGATGAGCTTTCAATCGAAGAGGTTGTTGAGAAGAAGCTCGCAGTAGTTGACCTCACAGCGTCTATCATGTGCCTTGAGAACAAGATGCCTATGTATGTATTCGGACTCAATGAGGAAAACAGCATTGTAAATGCTCTTACAGGCAAATTTAACGGTACAAAGGTTACTGTATAGTAAATTGCATATAATGCATATCAGGAGGATAATATGGATTCAAGATTAAACCCTTTCCAGGATAAAATGGAAAAAACATTAAATAATCTCGAGGAAGAGTATGCAGGCATCCGTGCAGGAAGAGCCAATCCACATATTCTTGACAAGCTTCGTGTAGATTATTACGGCACACCTTCACCAATTCAGAGTGTAGCCAATGTAAGTGTTCCGGAGCCTAGAATGATTCAGATTCAGCCATGGGAGGCTTCTATGGTTAAGGAGATTGAGAAAGCAATAAACTGCTCTGACATCGGAATTAATCCTACAAACGACGGAAAGCTTATCAGACTTGTTTTCCCTGAGCTCACAGAGGAGAGACGTAAAGATCTTGCAAAGGACATCAAGAAAAAAGGGCGAGGAAGCTAAAGGTTGCTGTCCGCAATATCAGAAGGGATGCAATCGACAGCATCAAGAAGACCGGCAAAGAGGAAGGCATTTCAGAGGATGAGATTAAAGGTCTCGAGGATGACGCTCAAAAAGCTTACCGACAAGTTTGTCGCAAAGGTTGACGCTGCGGTTGACGCAAAATGTAAAGAGATACTTACTGTATAGTATTTATATCACGTATACAAACAAGGGACATGTTATTCGTGTCCCTTATTTGCTTATTCAGTTTTACTGTTCACACTTAACTGTGTGACCAGCAAATAAATGATGCGTCATGATTATAAATATATAATATGCATAAATGAAAGGAAATAAAATATGAGTACTCCGGAACATATAGCAATCATTCTGGACGGAAACGGCCGCTGGGCCAAAAAAGTAAGGGTATGCCAAGAAACTACGGTCATACAGTAGGAGCCAAAAATGTTGAGAATATATGTAAGGCTGCAAACGACCTCGGCGTTAAATATCTGACACTTTACGCCTTTTCCACTGAAAACTGGAACCGCCCTGAGTCTGAGGTTGCTGCACTAATGAAGCTTCTTGAAAGCTATCTTAAAAACTGCATAAAGACTGCCAATAAAAACAATATGCGTGTGCGCGTAATAGGTGAGATAAGCAGGCTTTCAGAGAATTTTCAGGAGAAAATAAGAAACCTTGAAGAAGTTTCATCGGTAAATACGGGTCTTAACCTGACAATTGCAATTAATTACGGAAGCCGAGATGAGATGATACGTGCTGTAAAGCATATGATAGCTGACCATGATGATGGAAAACTTTCGGCTGACGATATAGATGCAGATACCTTCTCATCATATCTTGATACAAAAGAGCTTCCGGATCCTGATTTACTCATCCGCACAAGTGGTGAGCAGCGCCTGTCAAACTACCTGCTCTGGCAGCTTGCATACGCTGAGTTTTATTTTACAGATGTTCCGTGGCCTGCATTTGATAAAATGAACTCAAAAGGCCATAGATGCATATAATAAAAGAGACCGTCGCTTTGGTGGATTAAAAGAAACGAACGACACGGAGGATAAATAATGTTTAAGACAAGACTGCTTAGTGGTATAGTTCTTGTAATTGCCGCTATATTTCTTATAGTAACAGGAAACGAGGTGCTTCTTTTTCAACACTTCTGATTTCGTGTATAGGTATGTTTGAGCTTTTCAGGGTGTTTAAATTTGAAAAATCGCTCTTATCGGTTGTACCGTATATTGCTTTGATTTTGTTTTACATCAACTTAAGATGGAGCTTCATACCTGATGTAATGATGCTTTTCATGGGCTTTCTTATTGTACTGATGTTCGTGTATGTGCTTTCATACCCGAAATATGATGCAAAGCAGCTCATGGCAGCCTTTTTTTGGTATGTTTTATGTGGGAGCAATGCTTTCATATGTCTACCAGATACGTACACTCAACAACGGACTTTACCTTGCCTTCTTGGTATTTTTATGCTCTTGGGGCTGTGATACATGTGCCTACTGCGTCGGAGTGCTGATTGGAAAGCACAAAATGGCACCAAAGCTTTCACCAAAGAAGTCTATAGAGGGCGCAGTAGGTGGTGTACTCGGCAGTGCGCTTCTTACAGCATTATACTGTTTTTATATTCAGAAATCATATGAATATAGACGGCACAGAGATTGCTATACTTGCTGTTATAGCTGCTGTTGCAGGCCTTATTTCAATGGTTGGAGATTTGTGTGCATCAGCCATAAAGCGTAATTATGATATCAAGGATTACGGAAAGCTGATTCCCGGACATGGTGGTATTTTAGACCGCTTTGACAGCATGATTATCACAGCACCAATCATTTATTATCTGGCTAGCTTCTTTTTAAGTTAAAAAGTAACATTTAAGAACCATTGAAAACAAAAAGCTAAGGTAACTATTCAGAACCACTGAGAAAAAATATAAATCGAGGAATTATCATGAAAAAATATCAATACTTGGTTCAACCGGCTCTATCGGAACACAAACACTTGATGTGATAAGAGAGCATGGCGATATGCAGGTTGTGGCACTTTCCTGTGGCAGAAATCTCTCCCTTATAGAGAAACAGGCAAGGGAATTTAAGCCACAGTTTGTCAGTGTAAGTGATGAAAACGATGCCAAAAGCTTCGCACAAGCCTTGCGGATACTGATATCGAAGTAGGTTATGGCATGGACGGTCTCATTAAATGTGCCACCATTGAGCCTTGCGATATAGTTGTAACGGCAATTGTCGGTATGCTTGGCATCCGTCCTACAATTGCCGCCATCAAGGCAAAAAAGACCATCGCACTTGCAAATAAGGAGACCCTCGTTACAGCGGGTCATATCATTATTCCGCTTGCGAAGGAGTATGGTGTGTCCATTCTTCCGGTGGACAGTGAGCACAGTGCCATCTTCCAGTCACTGCAGGGAAATTCTATGAATCCGATTAAAAAAGATTCTTCTGACAGCATCCGGAGGTCCGTTCAGAGGCAGAAAGCTCTCTGAGCTTGAGAGTATAAGGGTGGAGGACGCACTAAAGCATCCTAACTGGTCAATGGGTCAAAAAATCACTATTGATTCATCAACCATGGTCAATAAAGGGCTTGAGGTGATTGAAGCAAAATGGCTTTTTGATGTCGATTTGTCGCAGATTCAGGTTGTAGTGCATCCTCAGAGTGTCATTCACTCGGCTGTTGAGTATGCGGATGGAGCAGTTATAGCACAGCTTGGTACTCCTGATATGCGTATACCTATACAGTATGCACTGTATTATCCAAGCAGACCTGCGCTTTCCGGTGACAGGCTTGATCTCTTTAAGCTTAAGGATCTGACCTTTGAGGCACCGGATCTTGATACCTTTAAAGGGCTTGCTCTCGCCATGAAGGCTGCAAGGGCAGGAGGCAATATCCCTACGGCCTTCAATGCTGCAAACGAGAGAGCAGTGGCACTGTTTTTGAATAAAAAGATTAAATATCTGGAAATAATCGATATAATCGAGGCATGTATGGAGAATGCATCATTTATTGAAAATCCTTCAGTGGATGAGATACTTGATACAGAGCAGTGCGCATATGATTATATCAGTAAAAGGTGGTAATTTTGAACATTATTAGTATTATTATTGCAATCATATTATTCAGCATCATAGTAATTTTTCACGAGCTCGGACATTTCTGGCTTGCTAAAGCAAATGGCATAAAGGTCAATGAATTTTGTCTTGGACTTGGACCGACTCTTTTTGGAGTGCAGCGTGGAGAGACAAAATACTCCATAAAGCTGCTTCCGTTTGGCGGAGCCTGTATCATGGAGGGTGAGGATGAAAGCTCAGGTGATGACAGAGCCTTCAACAACAAATCCGTGTGGGCGCGCATAAGCGTTGTTTTCGCGGGACCGTTTTTTAATTTTATCATGGCATTTATTTTTGCTCTCATTATCATCTGCTCTGTAGGCTATGACAGTCCAAAGCTTGCCGGTGTTATTGAGGGCTATGCGGCTGAGGAGGTAGAGTATCAAGGCCAGTGATGAGATTGTAAAGCTGAACAATACGAATATACACTTTTACCGCGAGATAAGCCTCTACTCGATGCTTCACGAAGGTGAAACAGTTGATGTGACCTACCTTAGGGATGGCAAAAAGCACACCACCACATTGAAGCCTAAATATGACGAGACAACAAAGAGGTATCTGTACGGCTTTAACGTGTCAGGAGAGCGTACAAAGCCCGGTGGAAAGGCACTGCTTTATAGCTGCTACGAGGTGAAATACAACATCTATACAACAATAGAGGGGCTTAAAATGCTCTGTACCGGGGCTGCCTCTGTAAATAACTTAAGCGGACCTGTCGGCATTGTAAAAAACATGGGAGACACCTATGAGCAGGCAGTTTCAATGTCCGGAGTATGGCTTGGCATACTAAATATGCTAAACTGGGGCGTGCTGATTTCTGCAAACCTCGGTGTGATGAACCTGCTGCCACTGCCGGCACTTGATGGTGGCAGACTTGTATTTTTGATAGTTGAAGCCATAAGAAGAAAGAGAGTAGACCCTGAGAAGGAGGGCTATGTGTGCATCTCGTTGGCATAGTGCTTTTACTTCTTCTGATGGTTGTTGTCATGTTCAATGATATCAGAAAACTAATAGTCTGATTTTATAACAGATTGAGATATACACATGGAGACAAAAATAGTAAAAATCGGAAATAAAGTAATCGGTGGAGGAAACCCTCATACAGTCAATGACTAATACAAAGACTGAGAATGTAGCTGACACAGTTGCGCAGATAAACGCGCTGACAGACTTAGGGCTGTGATATAATCCGGTGTGCTGTGCCTACGATGGAGGCCGCAAGGGCATTTGCGAGATTAAGAAACAAATCAGCATACCGCTTGTTGCGGATATACACTTTGATTACAAGCTTGCAATAGCTGCGATTGAAAACGGAGCCGACAAAATCTGAATCAATCCAGGCAACATAGGAAGCGCGGACAGAGTAAGGTATCTCTCACCGGAAGCCCTCTCAGGAAATAAAAAGTCTGCCAAGCTCATTTAAGAACTCTTACTGGTCTTAGAAAGGGTGGCATAGGGTTGTTCATGTCTACCTGCGGCCACTTGCAGATAAGATCTTATCGGGCTTGCAAATCAGGTGGAACAATGGTTTCAGGATATGACCTTGACATAAGGTTGCTGTCATGGGCTGTGTGGTAAACAGACCAGGTGAAGCAAAGGAAGCAGATCTTGAAAGCGGTAGCCGGAGGAATCGGCGAGGGGTCTTATTATAAAGCACGGTGAGTATTTAAAAAGGTGCCCTGAGCAGGCTTTTAGGTGCATTGAAATATGAAGCTTGACCATTGGGGTGAATAATTTTGACAAAACATTTAAGGAAGTTTCCCTACACTTAAGCTGGACAAGGATATGGAGAATCTGCTGGAGAATGCTTTGTGTCCTCAAATTTCCGTAAACCATGCAAGAGATTTTTACAAAATATATGTAAAAAGCAAAACGCCTTATTTTCAAAAAAATATCTGGAAGCTCGAGGAAAGCATAAAAACAGATATTTAAAAGATAAGATTCACAGTAAAATTATAGAGGAGTCTTACGAGTTGTCTTCGCAGTACACAAAGACTCTTTTTTGATGTCTATTTTGACAGTATTGTTGACAAAATAAACAGTCACAGTGTGCTTTTTATTACAATCTGCTGCGCACCTCAAAGTGGGAGAAGCTTTACCGACGATACACATGTCACAGTCACTTGAGGAACAATAATCGCAAAGACCAGAGCAACCACGGTCCTTAGAATTTCTTGAAAAGGTGTTCTGCGAGCGCTGTGGGATGGATTTTATCGTTAAACTGCAGTACGAAAAACCAAAAATCAGCAAATACCGTCAGAATGCTGACAAGCAGATTGAGCAGGAGGTGCAAAATATTGTCGCCCGCACTAAATTTGCCATGGCAAAAGATGACGGTGATGAAGATAACTAAAGTAATGGCTGTCGATGATGGTGCCAATGTTTGTAGGAGGCAGTGAAAATACATCTGATACAAAAAGAGTGGCATCAGATTCTCCTAAAGCCTCAGATAAGAAGAATGAAGCGAAGACAGGTGCTGATGACAATGACCCTGATATCGTGTACGGAAGAAGCTTTGATGATGAGGAAATGGCTATTGAAAAGATTGACGGTCCTATCGGTGAGGTTACAATAAAGGGCAAGATTCTTACGGTTGAATCCGCGAAATCAGAAACGAAAAAAAGACCATCATTATGTTTGCGGTCACTGATTTCACAGACACCATCATGCTCAAGCTCTTTGCCAGAAATGATGACGTAGCAGATATTCTTGCATATATTGCCCCAGGCAACTTTGTTAAGGCAAAGGGAGTTGTGACTGTAGATAAATATGACAGTGATTTGTCAATAAGCTCAATAGTCGGACTTAAAAAGATACCTGACTTTACCTCAAAGAGGGAGGATACTGCTGCTGAAAAACGTGTTGAGCTTCACTGTCACACCAAGATGAGTGACATGGATGGCGTGTCTGACGTAAAGGATATTGTGAAGTGTGCCATGCGCTGGGGGCACAAGGCCATTGCTATTACAGACCACGGTGATGTGCAGGCATTCCCTGATGCTAACCATACTGTGGATGATAAATTTAAGGTCATTTACGGTGTGGAAGCATATCTGGTCGATGATACAAAGGATATTGTGGAGAATGCAGCCGGTCAGTCGCTGGATGACAAGTACGTGGTATTTGATATAGAGACAACAGGCTTTTCTCCGGAAAAGAATAAAATTATAGAAATAGGTGCGGTGAAGGTAATCGGTGGCGAGATTGTAGACCGCTATTCCACATTTATAAACCCTGAGGTACCTATTCCGTTCAGGATTGAGGAGCTCACCTCGATAAGGGATGACATGGTTATCACATCGCCAACAGTGGATGTCATACTGCCACAGTTTATGGAGTTTTGCAAGGACTGCATCATGGTCGCCCACAACGCTGACTTTGATATGAGCTTTATAAAGCGAAACTGCGCGCTGCTTGGCATGGAGTGTAATCCTACAATTGTGGACACGGTGGCTCTTGCGAGAGTGCTTCTGCCACAGCTAAACAGATTTAAGCTGGATACAGTGGCCAAGGCTCTAAACATCTCGCTTGACCATCATCACAGAGCGGTGGATGATGCCGCATGTACCGCAGAGATATTTGTCAAATTCATTGAAAAGCTAAAGGACAGGGGCATATCAAGCTTAGATGAGGTAAATGCCCTGGCAAAATCATCTGTTGAGATGATAAGGAAGATGCCTACATACCATGCCATCATTCTTGCAACCTGCGACCAGGGACGTACCAATCTATACAGGCTTATCTCGCTGTCGCATATCAAGTATTACAACAAGAGACCAGAATACCAAAATCAGAATTTAACAAGTATCGTGATGGGCTTTTAATAGGCTCAGCCTGTGAGGCAGGAGAGCTTTACAGGGCTATTTTAAACGGAAGACCACAAGAGGAAATCACAAGACTTGTGAATTTCTATGATTACCTGGAGATACAGCCTCTTGGAAACAACGCATTTATGATACGTGACGAGGATTCTGATATTGCCTCAAACGATGACCTTATCGACATAAATAAGCGTATTGTAAAGCTTGGAGAGGAATTTGGAAAGCTGGTTGTTGCAACCTGTGACGTACATTTCTTAAATCCCGAGGACGAGATATACCGTCGTATTATAATGGCCGGAAAGGGCTTTAAGGATGCAGATGAGCAGGCTCCGCTTTTACTTAAGGACCACAGAGGAAATGCTAAAGGAGTTTGAATATCTCGGAAGCCAAAAAGGCTGAGGAGGTAGTCATCACCAATACCAATAAGATAGCAGACATGTGTGAGCGTATCTCACCGGTCAGACCTGATAAATGTCCGCCGGTTATCGAAAACTCTGACGGCATGCTTCGTGAAATCTGCTATAACAAGGCAAACAGGATGTATGGTGATCCGCTGCCGCCGATAGTTAAGGAGCGTCTTGACAGAGAACTTAACTCTATTATTTCAAACGGCTATGCCGTAATGTACATCATCGCACAGAAGCTTGTGTGGAAATCAAATGAGGATGGCTATCTGGTTGGCTCGCGAGGCTCCGTAGGAAGCTCGTTTGTTGCAACCATGTCAGGTATCACAGAGGTTAATCCGCTGCATGCTCACTATTTGTGTACACACTGCAAATACAGTGATTTTGATTCACCAGAGGTACAGGCATTTTCAGGCCGTGGTGGCTGTGATATGCCGGATAAGCTTTGTCCAAAGTGCGGCAGACCGTTAAGCAAGGAGGGCTTTGATATTCCGTTTGAGACCTTCCTCGGTTTCAAGGGAAACAAGGAGCCGGATATCGATCTGAACTTCTCCGGTGAGTACCAGTCAAAGGCACACAAATATACCGAGGTTATTTTCGGAGAGGGCCAGACCTTTAAAGCCGGAACCATAGGTACACTTGCTGACAAACCGCATTTGGATACATTAAAAACTATTATGAGGAGCGCGGTGTCAGAAAGCGAAACTGCGAGATAGACAGGATAGTGCAGGGCTGCGTTGGTGTTCGACGTACTACGGGACAGCATCCGGGTGGTATAGTCGTGCTGCCGATGGGTGAGGAGATTAATACCTTTACTCCTGTACAGCATCCTGCGAATGATATGACCGTTGACATCACGACAACACATTTTGACTACCATTCCATCGACCACAACCTGTTAAAGCTCGATATACTCGGACACGATGATCCTACCATGATTCGTATGCTGCAGGATCTGACAGGTGTTGACCCAACAAAGATTCCGCTTGACGACAAGGCTGTCATGTCACTGTTTCAGAACACCTCCGCTTTGGGCATAGAACCTGAGGATATCGATGGATGTCCGCTTGGAGCTTTAGGTATACCGGAGTTTGGTACCGATTTTGCCATGGGCATGCTCCTTGATACAAAGCCAAAGGAGTTTTCTGACCTCATTCGTATCGCCGGATTATCACACGGTACCGACGTATGGCTTGGCAATGCACAGACTCTTATCGAGGAAGGCACAGCTACCATTTCAACCTGTATCTGTACCAGAGATGATATTATGACATATCTGATTTCCATGGGACTTGAGTCAGAGGAAGCCTTCAATATCATGGAAAAAGTGCGAAAGGGCATTATTGCCAAGGGCAAATGCCCTCAGTGGCCACAGTGGAAGGAGGATATGAAGGCACACGGTGTGCCTGACTGGTATATCTGGTCATGCGAGAAAATCAAGTACATGTTCCCTAAAATTTTATGCTGCGGCATATGTTATGATGGCATGGAGAATCGCCTACTGTAAGGTTTTCTATCCGCTTGCATACTACGCTGCATATTTTTCAATCCGTGCCACAGGCTTTTCATATGAGCTCATGTGTCAGGGAAAGGACAGGCTCGAAAACTACATGAAGGACTATAAGAAAAGGAAGGATACACTGTCCAACAAGGAGCAGGATGTATTCAAGGACATGCGTATCGTACAGGAGATGTATGCCAGAGGCTTTGATTTCATGCCTCTTGATATATACAGGGCTCACCCCAACCGTTTCCAGATAATTGACGGTAAGCTCATGCCGGCCATAAACAGTATTGACGGACTGGGCGACAATGCCGCTATTTATATTTCGGAAGCGGCAAAGGACGGACCATTCCTCTCAAAGGACGATTTCAGGGCGAGAACTCATGTATCGCGAACAGCCGTAGACCTCATGTCAGATTTGGGACTGCTTGGTTCACTGCCGGAGTCAAACCAGCTTTCACTTTTCGATTTCGGAGCATAATCCGGCAGTTTATAGCATAAAACATATACTTTAACAATAATAAAAATCCACTACTCAATGACAGACTCATAAATCTGTAAATAGGGTAGTGGATTTTGCGTATAATATGTATTGATTTCAAATATTAAATCTTATTTTAATTTTCTTCAATAAAATCTATCTGATACTCATCCATGTACTTGATACGTGCAAGTGAGTAAACCTCATAGCCCTGCTCGTTGATCTTTCTTCTGCCAGGCTGGAATGACTTCTCAATAAGGATTCCTATACCGGCAACTGTAGCGTGAGCCATGCGAAGAAGTCTGATGGCACCTGTAGCAGCCTCTCCGTCAGCCATGAAATCATCAATCAAAAGAATATTGTCATCCTCTGAGATTACATCGCGTGAGAGTGTAAGCTCATAGCTCTTCTCTGTTGTAAATGAAGTAACCTGTGTCTGATATAAATCATTATGTAATGTCTTTGAAGGCTGCTTCTTTAAAATAACAAGCGGTACATTCATCTTGGCTGCTGCCATAAGTGCAGGAGCAATTCCTGAGCTCTCTATTGTGACAACCTTTGTGATTCCCTTATCGGCAAAGTGATTTGCGAAATCCTCACCGATGTGCTCCATAAGCACCGGATCTACCTGATGGTTGATAAATTTGTTGACCTTTAAGATGTTTGTGCCAATTACCTGGCCATCCTTGAGAATTCGATCTTGCAGTTCTTTCATTTTGTTCACCTCATAAAAAATAAATTGATATTATTATAGCACTATTCTTCGACAATATCACTATAAATTTTAGAATAAATTTCTTCAACCATATGATCGAGGAAGCTTTCCTCAAGCAGGCTGTATTTTTCAGTAATGACTGATGTGATAAGCTCAGCTCTTTTGTAGTATAAATCACCTGAGCAGGCATCTCCTTTTTTCACCAGATGACGCTAAAGTCATAAGCTCGTCCCTATGAGTGACGGTCGCGTATTCCATGATTTCCTCTTCGAGGGAATTATTCCGGTCAATTTTTTTGAAATGTCCTTAAGCTCCATAAACGACTTCATTCCTATGATAAAAATATCAAGAAAACAAGCCCCATTACGATAGAAATCATGAGCTTGTTTACCGAGTCTAAAGCGGCAAGTTTTATAACGCCTGTATCAAGCAGCACAATAGCAATAAGCCCTATCGCACCGACTACGGTGAAGCACTGTCCGGTTGCTTTTGTATCCTCGTATCGTTTTTGTTCATCAACGTATATTTTCATACGGCCTCCATATTGTTTAATTATAGTTATATGTTATAATGAAACGATGAAAATTACAATATTATGTGTAGGAAAAGTTAAAGAAAAATTTTACAGAGATGCGATTGCTGAGTACTCAAAGCGCCTAAGCCGTTACTGTAAGCTTGAAATCACTGAGGTTTCCGATGAAAAGACAAGCGAACAGGCCACACAGACAGAGATAGACATCGTAAAAAATAAAGAAGTTGAGAGGCTTCTTAAAAATATAAAGGATGATGCATATGTATTTTGTCTGGCGATAGATGGAAAACAGCTTGATTCGGTTGAGCTGTCACAGAAGATGGATAAGCTTATGACAGGCGGCAAAAGTCATCTTGTTTTTTTGTAATAGGAGGCTCTCTGGGGCTGTCCGATGATGTATTAAAGCGCGCTGACTATAAGCTTTCATTTTCTAAAATGACATTTCCCATCAGCTCATGCGCGTAATTTTACTGGAGCAGATTTACAGGTCGTTTCGCATCAGCAATAATGAGCCGTACCACAAATAACCGGCATAATTCAGCCTAAATAAACATATGTTAATATATGAAGATGCAAAAAGTAACTGATTCGTTCGAGCTTCCAAAGGACATAGTGCTAGGGCTTCCAATTGTAACAGCATATGGTTATAATGAGTTGACTATAGAAAACCACAAGGGTATTCTGTCATTTTCGGACAAGGCCGTAACTGTAAGGGCAGCAGACAGTACCATAAAAATATCCGGCAGCCGCCTTGAAATAAAAAAAAAAATTTACAAAGGATTTAATAATAATAGCCGGTCATTTAAAGGGTGTTATATATGAGTATTAAAGCTTATGCAACAGTAAGGCTAACAGGCTGCAATATCAGGCGCTTCATAAATCTGTGCACGGCAAACCATATAAAAATATGGAACCTTAAATATGTAAGTCCAAAGGAATATGAGGCCTGCTGCAGTACAGAAGATATTTTTCTAATGAAGCCGCACCTGAAAAAGACGCATACAAGGCTTCTCGTGGTAAAAAGACAGGGATACTTTGCGATAAGAGCATTTCTATATAAAATACGTATTATTACGGCTGCAATTACCGGCGTTTTTTGTATACATGCACTCATCTGCACAAGAATCTGGCACATTGTGCCTGAAGGAAACCGTTTCACGTATGATGAGTCGGTCATCTCCTTTATGGAGATTGAAAATGTAACAATAGGCAGCCACAAGAGAGCCGATTACAGCCTCCTTGAAAAGAAGCTTGAGGAAAAATATCCCGATATCACGTGGTGCAGTATATACATAGAAAAAAATACCATGAAAATTGATATATCAGAGGGAATTAATTATAGGTAAATTATGACAAATTTTATTTTTATGTTATAATGAAAAATATTTTGATTGAAAGGCACATGAGCTAATGAGTTTAAATGAAGTATCTATAAAAATACCGGGCGAATATATACCAAACGTCTTTGGGCAGTTTGATGCATTCGCCAAGAAAATAGAGCCCACACTGCATGTAACGCTTGTCTTAAGAGCTGATTCCTTAAAGATTATCGGAGCGCAGGGGAATATTGATGGGGCAAAAGAGGTGTTCGAGCAGCTCATTGCGCTGGCTGAGAGGGGCAACGTCATTACAGAGCAGAACGTAAACTATGCACTTGCACTTTTAGAGGAGCATAGAGGCAGTGAGATTGTTGAGATTGACAAGGATATCATTTGTCACACAATAAATGGCAAGCCTGTAAAGCCAAAAACCATAGGCCAGAAGGAATATGTCGATGCAATCAGGAAAAAGATGATTGTGTTTGGCATGGGGTCCTGCCGGAACAGGAAAGACCTATCTTGCCATGGCAATGGCTATAACAGCTTTTAAAAATGAGCAGGTGGGTCGTATTATCCTGACACGTCCTGCGATTGAAGCAGGCGAGAAGCTTGGCTTTCTGCCGGGAGATCTGCAGAGCAAGATTGACCCATATTTGAGACCGTTGTACGATGCTCTTTATCAGATAATGGGAGCTGAGAGCTTCCAGCGCAACATGGAAAAGGGCCTTATTGAGGTGGCTCCTCTTGCGTACATGAGAGGCCGTACACTTGACAATGCATTTATCATACTTGATGAGGCACAGAATACAACTCCTGCACAGATGAAGATGTTTCTTACACGAATCGGCTTTGGCTCAAAGGTTGTCGTGACAGGTGATGCGACACAAAAGGATCTTGCACCGGGAGCAAAATCAGGGCTTGATGTGGCACTTAGGGTGCTTAAAAACATAGATGATATAGGCATATGCAATCTGACAAGCAAGGATGTCGTGCGTCATCCGCTTGTACAAAAAAAATCGTTCAGGCATATGATGATTATGAAAATAAGCAGACTGCAAAGACTGTAAGAAAGCAGAGGAAGAGCAATTGAGAAGGGTTGTATCACTAATATCAATTTTTATATCAATCTTAGCTCTTTCATTTGTGCTGTGTCTGCTCGGTGATGTATATCCGGATGAGTGGATATGCATGGGTTTTTTAGATATCATATTTTATATGCTGCTTTTATTTGAGCTTGAGTACGAGCGGAACACACTGCAGCTGTCGAACAACTCAAGAACTGATTATCTTAGGTTTACGTTTGCGTTTATCACTTGCTCTGTAGTGTGTATCATAAGCGGTTTTATGCCGCTGTACAGCAGGCCGGTGATGATTTTTCCTATATTGCTTTGTCTGATTGGTAATGAGTTTCTGGCATTTATAAGCGGTACTTATTTTTGTATATTGCTTTCAATTACTGTATCCGGCGACTGCTTTGAGCTCGTATGTGAGCTGCTTCTTGTAATCACAGGTGCTATCCTTGCAAAGATGCTAAAGGAAGACAAGCTTCAGATATGTATATATCTTATCACAATCAGTATGAGCATTGTGACACCTGGCATATTCTATTATATGTCAACAAAGGAGTTTTCTGTTTCCATTATTACTGCCGGAGCTGTAAGCGGCATGATTGTTTCGCTTATCGGCATCATTTGTGCCAGGGTATTTAAGCCACTTAGCACTGATGAAACAAATGACAGGCTTATAGCAATAATAGAGGAGGATTTTCCTGCTGTAAAGCAGCTTAAAAAGCACAATTTCTCTGAATACAATCATGGCAATTTCGTATCGACGATTGCCATAAAGGCTGCAAAGGCTGCAGGACTGGACACAGCGCTATGTGCAGCAGGAGGCTTTTATTACCGCATAGGGCAGTGGCAGAGGCATAAAAGCGTCATGGAAGGAGTGGAACAGGCATTAGCCATGCATTTTCCTGAAAAGCTGACAAATATACTCTATGAGTACTATTGCAAGCTAAGACATCCACAGACCCCTGAATCCGCACTCATCCATATGGTCGATGCTTTAATAGTAAGGCTTGATCATATCAAAAACGATGTGGCAGACAGTGAATGGAATCACGAGATACTTATTATCCAGACATTAAATGAGCTGTCAAGCTCAGGAATGTATGATGAATCAGGACTTTCCATGAATCATTTTTTAAAAATACGAGACTATCTTACAAAGGAGGAGCTGCTTAAATGAGTTTTTTTTATCGAAAAAGAAGTAGAATGCAATTTTAATTTTGATTATGAAAAGGTCGCAGAAGCTGTTGTTTCTGCTTCACTTGAGCATGAGAGCTTTCCGTATGAGGCGGAGGTTAATTTACACTGACAGACAATGAAGGGATACATGCCATCAATAAGGAGTACAGACAGATAGACCGGCCTACAGATGTATTATCTTTTCCGATGCTTTCATATGAAACACCCGGAGATTTTTCTTTCCTTTCAGATGAGAATGAGGATGATTTCAATCCTGATACAGGAGAGGTCATGCTAGGCGACATAATCATATCCGTTGACAAGGTAAAGGAGCAGGCCTTAGAATACGGGCACAGCGAAAAAGAGAGTTTGCCTTTCTGATTACACAGAGCATGCTTCATCTGTTCGGGTATGACCACATGGAGGCTGATGAGGCGGCCGTAATGGAAGAGCACCAGAGAAAAAATACTTGACGCTTTAGGTATAACACGCTAATATTTAAGCTGGTTATCAATTGAAACAGAGGATTTTATAAATGTCTAAAAAAACAATGGGGCAAGTAATGCCTTAGTACAGGGCTCCATACTTGCTGTAGCATCTATCATAAGCAGAATAATAGGACTCATATATCGCATACCGATGCAGCGTATATTGGGCGATATCGGAATCGGCTATTATTCCACAGCCTTTGAAATATATAATGTCATGCTGATTATATCATCATACAGCTTACCACTTGCCGTATCAAAGATGGTTTCAGCCCAGATGGCAAAAAAAGGCGGACTGCGACGTATCAGATACTGAAGTGTGCTCTGCTTTTTGCAACCATCAGTGGAACAACGGTTGCACTCATACTGTTTTTTGGTGGCAATTTTTTTGCAACAACGCTTCTTAACACACCATACAGTATTTTTGCGTTAAGAGTACTGGCTCCGGGGCTTTTGGTAGTTGCAGTGCTTGGCGTCATCAGAGGCTTTTTCCAGGGACTGGGTACTATGATGCCGAGTGCCGTCTCACAAATAATAGAACAGATAGTAAATGCCATAGTCAGTGTATGGGCTGCATATGTGCTATACCGTACAGGTACAAGGATTGGCGCAGTGCTTGGTGACAAGGAACACTATGCCGCTGCATATGGTGCAGCGGGCGGTACACTTGGAACAGTGCTTGGCTCTGTAGCAGCACTTTTATTTGTGGTATTTATCTTTGCCATCTATATGAAGGTGTTCAAGAGACAGATGAAAAGAGAACGAAATGTCAGGGTGAGCTCATTTGGCTACACAATGAAGATTCTTGTAATTACGGTTATTCCGGTCCTTTTAAGTACTACTATATACAATATCAGTGGTATTATCGACCAGGGTATATTTTCAAGCAGGTTGCACTGCTTCAGGGATACACTCAGAATGATATAGACGTATGGTGGGGTGTATACACCGGAAAGTACAAGCTTTTAATCAATGTGCCTATATCCATAGCATCAGCTATGGCAGCATCCTTTGTGCCGGTGCTTACAGGCGCATATCACAGGGACGATATGGAGGCAGTGAGAGGACAGATTAATCTTTCCACACGCTTTATTATGGTTGTCGCATTCCCATGTGCAGTAGGGCTTGCCGTGTTTGGACTGCCAATATTTAATATACTGTTCTCAAGCACCCGTGCAACAAATGCTGAGGCATCACTTATGATGTATGTCGGTGCGGTTGCGGTAGTATTTTACTCGCTTTCCACTCTGTCCAACGGACTGCTGCAGGGAATTGACAGGCTCAAGATTCCTGTAATCAACGCTGCGATATCCATTGTAGCGCATGTCATAGTACTCATACTGCTTATGCTCATATTCAGGCTCAATATACATGCAGTTGTGCTTGCCAATACATTTTTGCATTGCTCATGTGCTTTATGAACAGCATGGCTTTAAAGAAGTACAGCGGCTTTAAGCAGGAAATAAAAAAGACCTTTATCATACCTGCCATCAGCTCGCTCATAATGGGAGTTATTTCGTATATAGTATACTTTATACTTTACAAAGGCCTGTCATATTGAGATTATCGCCTTCATTCTAGCTGCAATCATTGCGGTTATCTCATATGCAGTGGCGCTGCTTTTACTCAAGGGACTGACTGAGGATGAGCTTAGACATTTTCCAAAGGGGACACTTATCATAAAAGTGGCAAAAAAATGTCATTTATTATAAAATTGAATAAATAACAAAAATTTACAGATACTGATTTTGAGGTGATAATATGAAAAGCAAAATCAGTATCTGTTTTTTAACTATTGTTGTAATTCTTCTTGCACTTGTTATGATAGAAAAAATCAATACGCAAAGAGCAGCAGACAAGGCTGCGATAATTGCACAAAAGCAATGAAAATGATAAAGAAGAAAAAAAAATGAAAAAGAAAGCCTTCTGACATCAAATGAGGCTAAGAATGCAAAATACTGCATCAAAAATGACTCCGGAATGCTGTCTGTATACAACGGCTCAGCAAGTGAAAAATACTTTGACACAGGCGTGTATTTTGAAGAACTGCCAGATGAAGCAAAAAATAAGGTTACAAATGGACTCTAGTTTTTTAACGAAACTGATTTGTACGATTTTCTTGAAAGCTATTCGAGTAAATGTTAAAATAAATCAGTTAGGGGAAAGAATATGTACGATGTAATTATAATAGGTGCCGGTGCATCCGGGCTGATGGCGGCAGCAACTGCTGCATCAAAGGGAGCACGCGTGGCACTTTTAGAGCACAAGGATGATATAGGAAAGAAAATACTGGCAACAGGAAACGGCAGATGTAATTTCACAAACACTAATATGTCTGTAAATAAGTTTCACGGCAGTAAAGCACTGATTAAAAACGGGTTGTCGCAATTTAATTATGCAGACACAATACGTTTTTTTAAAACTTGGAATACCTGCATATGACAATGGTGGCTACATTTATCCAAATTCAAGGCAGGCAGCATCTGTTGTGGCAGCCTTTCGAATGGAGCTTATGAGGCTTCATGTGGATGTGAAAACAGGCATTAGTATTACAGAAATTAAGGCAGCAGGAATTACGGCTGAGGACACAAATTCTGCTGCTAATCCGGCAACTAAGAAGACAGATGACCGGACCGGTTACTGCATCCAAACAGACAAGGGCAGCTTTAAGTCCAAAAGGCTTATCATAGCGTGTGGGCCCTTACGGCTTCCCCGAAGCTTGGAAGTGACGGGAGCCTGTTGCGACAGATAGAAGCTCTCGGACACCATATCCAAAAGCCATTACGCGCGCTTTGCGGCTTTAGCTGTGATGGTCTTAAATTTCAAAAAAAATCACAGGTGTCAGGTGCGATGCCACTGTCGCTTCCGTGATAGACGGTCAAATGACAGAGCAAAATACAGGGGAGCTGCAGTTAGCTGACTATGGCATCTCAGGCATCCCTGGTTTTTCAGATTTCAAGTCTTATGTCAAGAGCCCTCGATAAAGGTCAAAGGGTCAAGGTGATAATTGACTTTTGCCGGCTTTTTAGTGATGATGAGCTTAACGGATACATAAAGGACAGAAGCATTACAACGACAGACAACCGCTCGCTAAATGAGATGCTTAACGGACTTTTAAACAATAAGCTTCTTCTTGAGCTGATACACAAATCAGGTGTATCTCCTGACAAAAAGGGAAGGCTGTTGACAGATGATGATTGTAAAGTCTTACCCGCTCAATAAAGCATACAGCCGTTTCGGTAAAAAAGCCAAGAGGAGCCGAATTTGCACAGGTGTGTGCAGGCGGCATATATACAAAGGAAATAGATGTACGTACATTGGAGTCCAAAATCCATCCGGGGCTTTACTTTTGCGGCGAGCTGCTTGATGTGGACGGCATATGCGGTGGCTACAATCTGCAGTGGGCATGGACAAGTGGATATATAGCAGGAGAAATGCAGTAAATGATTAAAATTAACCAGATAAAGCTCCCCGTCACGCACAGTGATGAGGCATTAAAAAGAAAATAATAAAAATGCTTAAGCTCAATGCCAAGACAGGCTTCACATACCGGATATTAAAGAAATCACTTGACGCGCGTAAAAAGCCTGAGCTGTTCTATACATATTCAGTTGCTGTAGAGATAGAGGATACAAAAAATAGCGAAGAAGCAATTGTAAAAAAAGAGCAGCCAGCTCATCTGTGCTCATATATAAAGAAAAAGAGTACCGGATACCTGCATGCATGGAAATATATCGCTTGACAGGCGACCTGTTATTGCAGGGGCAGGACCTGCCGGCTTGTTTTGTGCATATATATTGGCAGAGGCAGGTTTTCGCCCGATAGTTATCGAGCGTGGCAGCCGGGTTGAGAAAAGAACCTGCGATGTACAAAAATTCTGGGAGAGCGGCATACTTAATCCCAAAAGCAATGTACAGTTTGGTGAGGGCGGTGCCGGAACATTTTCAGACGGCAAGCTGAATACATCCGTAAAGGATCCGTCGGGCAGAAATCTTCTTGTGCTTGAGACATTTGTGCGCTTTGGGGCAGATCCGTCCATACTTTATGACAACAAGCCACATATTGGTACTGATGTGCTTTCAGAAGTAATTGTCAACATGCGTGAGTTTTTGGTTAACAAAGGGGTTACATTTGTATTTGACACCTGTGTAAACAATCTTGACATAGTTTCCCAAAAGCTATTAAGTGTTTATACGGATTCTGACAGTAACAGTAATAGTGAGATAAAGACAGATGTATGCGTTCTGGCACTCGGACACAGCGCCAGAGATACATTTGATATGCTTTACAATAAAGGCTTTGATATGGAATGCAAGAGCTTTGCAGTCGGCTTTCGCGTGGAGCATCCGCAGCGCATGATAGATGAATCACAGTATGGTATTCAAAAGAAAATCATACTTCCTCCAAGCCCATACAAGGTCACATCCAATTTTCCGAATGGCAGAGGAGTCTATTCATTCTGCATGTGTCCGGGAGGATATGTGGTCAACTCATCGTCAACCGAAAATCACACGGTGGTTAACGGCATGAGCTATCACGACAGAAACAGCAAAAATGCGAACAGTGCCATCATAGTATCTGTTTCGCCGAAGGATTTCGGAGCAGATGATGCCCTCGCCGGAGTGAGATATCAGGAAAAGCTTGAAACAGAAAATTATAAGCGAGGCAATGGTTTAATACCACAGCAGCTTTTCGGTGATTTCTGTGATGACAGATTAACAACAGCATACGGTGATTTTAGCTCCTGTACAAAGGGAAACACCGTCTTTGCAAAGCTGAATGGACTGATGAACGCTGACATGGAGCAGTCGTTCAAGCTTGGAATGGAACATTTTGGTCATCTGATACATGGTTTTGACAGAAAAGATGCAATTTTGTCCGGTATGGAGACACGCACATCTTCTTCCGCTTCGCATAAAAAGAGATGAATCCTTTGAGAGCAACATCTCGGGTGTATACCCTTGCGGAGAGGGCGCAGGCTATGCAGGAGGCATTACATCTGCGGCAATCGACGGCATAAAGGTCGCAGAAGCAATTATTAAAAAATATAGGCCGGATTTTAAATAATATTTATACACATGAATAATATTTATACACATAAAGAGAGGAAATATTCGTGGCAGAAGTATCACCAATGATGCAGCATTATCTGCAGACAAAAGAACAATATAAGGATTGTATTTTATTTTATCGCTTAGGAGACTTCTATGAGATGTTTTTTGATGATGCGATAATGGTTTCAAAGGAGCTTGAGCTTACGCTCACTGGCAAAAACTGCGGACTTGAAGAAAGAGCTCCTATGTGTGGAGTACCGTTTCACGCGGCAGACTCATATATCAACAGACTCGTATCAAACGGTCACAAGGTAGCTATCTGTGAACAGATGGAGGATCCAAAGCAGGCAAAGGGAATCGTAAAGCGAGAGGTAATCCGTGTTGTGACACCTGGCACAAACACTGATATGGCTTTTTAGATGAGGCAAAAACAATTACATAATGTCGATTGTATACACTGAAGACAAATACGGCATAGCAACCTGTGATGTCACAACAGGTGATTTTTTACGACAGAGGTGGATACGGAAAGAAAGCTGTTAGATGAGGTGAGCAGATTTAATCCATCGGAAATCATATGCAACGAGGCCTTCTACATGAGCGGAATAGATGTTGACGATATGAAAAACAGGCTGTCAATTACTGTTTCAGCACTCGACTCATGGTATTTTTCTGATGGTCTTGCAAATGAGACACTGCTTTCACATTTCCATGTACAGACAATAAATGGCTCTGGGGCTTGAGGATTATGAGAGTGGAGTCATAGCTGCCGGCGCCCTGTTAAAGTACCTTTATGAGACGCAGATGAACTCGCTCGACAATATACTTGAGATTCATCCGTACTCAATAGGCAAATATATGATAATTGACAGCTCATCAAGACGTAATTTGGAGCTGGTTGAGACACTTCGAGAAAAGCAAAAGAGAGGCTCACTGCTTTGGGTACTCGACAAGACACGCACGGCTATGGGAGCAAGACTGCTTCGCACCTATGTCGAGCAGCCTCTTATCGAAAAGGCAGAGATAATAAAGCGCCAGAAGCTTATCGAAGCACTTAATGCAAACGAAATCACAAGAGATGAAATCAGGGAATACCTTAATCCTATTTATGACCTTGAGCGTCTCATCACAAGAATCACCTACCAGTCAGCCAATCCGCGCGACCTTATTGCCTTCAGGGATTCTTTAAAAATGCTTCCTCCAATAAAGCAGCAGCTTTCAGACATACCGTGTGAGCTTACCGATGAGATTAATGAAGAGTTCGACGAGCTTAAGGATATATATGAGCTTTTACTTTCATCCATTGAAGATGAGCCGCCTATCTCACAGCGCGATGGAGATATCATAAAGCTGGCTACAACGAGGAGGTTGACCGTCTTCGAGACGCAAAAACCAAGGGAAAGACATGGCTTGCAGAGCTTGAAGCCAGTGAACGTGAAAAAACAGGCATCAAAAACTTAAGAATCAAGTATAACAAAGTGTTTGGATATTACCTTGAGGTCACAAACTCCTTCAAGGATATGGTTCCAGATTATTACGTGAGGAAACAGACACTCACCAATGCAGAGCGCTACATCACACCGGAGCTTAAAGGAGCTTGAGGATACCATTCTTGGAGCTGAAGACAGGCTCACATCACTTGAGTATGAGCTGTTTCGTGATGTAAGAAAACAGATTTCCTGACAATGTTTCAAGGATTCAGAAAACAGCCAGAGCTATAGCACAGATTGATGTTTTTGCTTCCCTTGCGCTTGTTGCCAGCCAGAATAATTACTGCAAACCAAAGATAAATGAAAGCGGAATAATAGACATAAAAACGGCCGTCATCCTGTAGTTGAAAAAATGATTACAAATGACATGTTTCTAGAAAACGATACATATCTGGATCAGCACAAAAACAGAATCTCAATCATCACAGGGCCAAACATGGCCGGTAAATCCACCTACATGAGACAGACAGCGCTTATCGTTCTCATGGCACAGATTGGAAGCTTTGTACCTGCACAAACTGCAAATATCGGTATTGTAGACCGTATTTTCACGCGAGTCGGTGCATCTGACGACCTTGCAAGCGGACAAAGTACATTTATGGTTGAGATGAACGCGGCGGCAAACATACTAAGAAATGCAACCGCAAAATCCCTGCTCATTCTCGATGAGATTGGACGAGGCACGAGTACATTTGACGGACTAAGCATCGCCTGGGCAGTTGTAGAGCATATAAGTAATCCAAAGCTCCTCGGAGCAAAGACGCTTTTTGCAACCCATTATCACGAGCTCACCGAGCTTGAGGGCAAGCTTGACAGTGTAAACAACTACTGCATCGCTGTAAAGGAAAAGGGCGATGATATAGTTTTCTTAAGAAAAATCGTAAAGGGCGGAGCTGACAGAAGTTACGGCATACAGGTAGCAAAGCTTGCAGGGCTGCCTGATTCTGTCATAGAGCGTGCCAAGGAAATCGCAGAGCAGCTTCTTGCAAATGATATCACAGATACTGTAAAAACATATCTGTTGACAATGGCCACAAGCATAAAAAAGGAGCACCTTGACGAGGTTGATATGACACAGATTTCACTTTTCGACACAGTGAAGGATGATGACATAATTGATGAGCTTCGAAGCATAGACATAGGCAACATGACACCACTTGATGCGTTAAACAAGCTGTATCAGCTCCAGAACAAGGTTAAAAACCGCTGGTAGAAAGGATTAAAATGCCAAATATTGCCATATTAAATCAGGAAACAATAGATAAAATAGCTGCAGGAGAGGTTGTTGAGCGTCCGTGCTCCGTGGTTAAAGAGCTGGTGGAAAATGCCATAGATGCAGGTTCCACAGCCATTACTGTGGAGATAAAGGATGGTGGAATCTCATTTATCCGTATCACTGACAATGGCTGCGGAATTGAAAGAGACCAGGTTGCAGTTGCATTTTACCGTCACAGCACGAGTAAAATCCGCTCGGCAGAGGATTTACTTACTGTAAAGTCACTCGGCTTCAGAGGGGAGGCACTGTCAAGCATCTCGGCAGTTGCCCGCGTTGAGCTTATCACAAAGACATACGATGAGCTCACCGGCACCAGATATGTGATTGAAGGCTCGAAGGAGCTTTCCAACGAGGAAATCGGTGCTCCGGACGGTACTACCTTCATAGTAAAGGATTTGTTTTATAATGTTCCGGCAAGACGCAAGTTTTTAAAGACAGCACAGACAGAGGGCAGCTACATAAGCGATATGGTTGAAAAGCTTGCGCTTTCGCATCCTGATATATCGTTTAAGTTCATAAACAATAACCAGACAAAGCTTCACACCTCAGGAAACGGCAACAGAAAGGATATCATATACCATATATTCGGACGCGAGATATCGTCATCACTGCTTGAGGTGAAGCATGAATGCGAATACTTTAAGGTGGAGGGATTTATAGGAAAACCTGTTATCACAAGGGGCAACAGAAATTATGAAAATTATTTCATAAACGGCAGATATGTAAAGAGCAATATATTGTCACGTGCTATTGAGGAGGCCTACAAGAGCTTTCTAATGCAGCATCAGTATCCGTTTACAGTGCTTTACTTTACATTTTTCAGTGAGCTGGATGTCAACGTGCATCCGACCAAGATGGAGCTTAGGTTCGACAACAACAACGAGATATATGTCGAATTGTGTGACACAATATATGCAATTCTATCCCACAAGGAGATGATTCCCGAGGTGCCTGTAGACAGTACGCCGGCGCCTAAAAAGATAGTGCATGAGTATAAGGAGCCAATACCGGAGCCGTTTGAGAAGAGGCGTATCAATGAGGTGAGGGCAGCGGAATCAAGGAGTGTGTACGGACAGAGCGTGACGTCAACAGTAAAAATTACTCAGCAACAGAACCTGCTGCAAAAGCGCCTGAGACTTCCACCGCGTATGAACCTGCACAGGTTGTCACCGGCACCCAGCAGACACTCGGCGATTACGACAAGGTTTTTCTTACAGAAAGCTCAAAAGAAGTTTTCCATCATAGGCCAGCTCTTTAAGACCTACTGGTTAATAGAGTTTGAGGACAAGCTGTACATCATAGACCAGCATGCAGCTCATGAGAAGGTACTGTATGAAAAAACAATGGCAAGACTTGCCAATAAGGATTTCACATCACAGCGCATAAGCCCTCCGATTGTCATGACTCTTGATGCAAAGGAAAGCGAGATGCTTGAGAAATACAGACCTCAGATAGAACAGTTTGGCTATGAGGTGGAGCATTTTGGCGGCAAGGAATACATGATCAGTGCAATTCCGGATAATTTGTTTAACATAGATATGAAGGATCTGTTTATAGAGATGCTCGATGATTTTTCCAATTCGACAGGCAGACAGACTCCTGATATCATCACGGAAAAGGTCGCATCCATGTCGTGCAAGGCAGCAGTCAAGGGCAATGACAAGCTTACTCTTCCTGAGATAAATAAGCTGATAGATGAGCTTTTGTCACTCGACAATCCTTACAACTGCCCACACGGCAGACCAACCATCATCTCTATGAGCAAATATGAGATAGAAAAAGAAATTCAAACGTATCGTATGACAACATACACATTTGGACTGAGGTGCAATATGACACAAAAACCGATGATTGTCCTGACAGGACCGACAGCAGTAGGAAAGACAGCTCTATCGATTGAGCTTGCAAAAAAATAAATGGTGCTATAATATCCGCGGATTCCATGCAGGTATACAAATACATGGATATAGGCTCTGCGAAGGTTACAGTCGATGAGATGGACGGCATAAAGCACTATCTGATAGATGAGCTTGAGCCCTCTGACGAGTTCAATGTATTTATCTTTAAGGATATGGCAAAAAGCACTTAATGAGATATACGAAGCAGGAAAGATACCGATAGTTGTCGGCGGCACCGGCTTTTATATACAGGCACTTTTGTATGACATTGATTTCACAAAGCAGGATGTGGATGAGTCGTACAGAAAAAGCCTTTACGACTTTGCTAACGAGCACGGAAACCATGCACTGCATGAAAAGCTTAAGGATATCGACCCTGCATCCTATGAGAGCATCCATGAGAATAACGTAAAGCGCGTCATCAGGGCAATTGAATACTATCACACCTGCCATGAGCCGATTTCAAAGCACAATGAGACTGAAAGAGCCAAGCAGTCTCCATACAGCTTTGCCTATTTTGTACTGGATGATGTAAGACAAAGACTCTATGAAAGGATAGATAAGAGAGTTGATATCATGGTTTCAAACGGACTTGTCGATGAGGTGAAAAAGCTAAAGGCAATGGGCTGTACAAGCGATATGGTATCCATGAAGGGTATAGGATATAAGGAAATCCTTTCATATCTCGATGGAGAATATTCACTTGATGAGGCTGTGGACAAGGTAAAGCTTGAGTCAAGGCGTTTTGCAAAGAGACAGCTAACCTGGTTTAGGAGAGAAAAAGACACCATATGGATAGAAAAAACGAATATTCATATGATGATAATAAAATATTAAATAAAATACAAGAAATTTTAGCAGAGAAGAGGATTATAATTTGTTAGATACCAATGAAGCCATTTACAGGCAGTATGAGACACTTGGAATATCAAAGGAGGTTTTGGATTTCGGAACCTCTGTAGAAAAGGAGCTTAAGGAGCGTTTTGACAAAATAGACACAAATGCTGAGTATAATCAGCTTAAGGTCATAGCCGCCATGCAGAAAAACAAGGTGAGCGCAGAGTGCTTCCAGGCATCAAGCGGCTACGGCTACAATGACCTCGGAAGGGATACACTTGAGAGAGTGTACGCAAACTGTTTTGGCGCAGAAGATGCACTTGTAAGGCCTCAGATTACCTGTGGCACACATGCACTTGCACTTGCACTCATGTCAAACCTGCGCCCGGGCGATGAGCTTTTAAGCCCTGTCGGAAAGCCTTACGATACACTTGATGAGGTAATAGGCATACGCCCTTCAAAGGGCTCACTTGCTGAGTACGGCATCACATATGCGCAGGTTGATTTACTGCCTGACGGTGAGTTTGACTATGACGGAATAAAGAAAGCCATCAATGAAAAAACGAAGCTTGTTACAATACAGCGCTCTAAGGGCTATGCTACAAGACCTACACTTTCGGTCAAAAGAATAGGCGAGCTCATTGCTTTTGTAAAGAGCATAAAGCCTGATGTGATCTGTATGGTCGATAACTGCTACGGTGAGTTTGTTGAGGATACAGAACCTATCCAGGTTGGAGCGGACATGATGGTTGGCTCGCTTATCAAAAATCCGGGAGGTGGACTTGCACCAATCGGAGGCTATATTGTCGGCAAAAGGAATGTGTTGAAAATGCCGCATACCGTCTCACATCTCCGGGGCTTGGCAAGGAGGTTGGAGCTTCACTCGGAGTCATCCAGTCATTTTATCAGGGCTTTTTCCTTGCACCGACTGTCGTAAGCGGAGCATTAAAGGGAGCAATCTTTGCTGCAAAAATCTATGAAAAGCTTGGTTTTAAGGTGGTTCCTGACGGTACTGAAAGCCGCCACGATATCATACAGGCTGTAGAGTTCAATAACCGCGATGCTATGATAGCCTTCTGCGAGGGCATTCAGGCAGCTGCACCGGTAGACAGTTATGTAACACCGGAGCCTTGGGCAATGCCGGGATATGACAGTGATGTCATCATGGCAGCAGGTGCATTTGTGCAGGGCTCATCCATTGAGCTTTCTGCCGATGGCCCTGTGAAGCCGCCATATGCGGTTTATTTCCAGGGAGGACTCACATGGTACCATGCAAAGCTTGGAATTTTGATGTCTTTACAAAAACTTTATGAGAGAAATCTTGTTAAGCTTGATTAGGTGTGCTACAATTAACTGAAAACTTTGCTTAAATCCGTTGTCAATCGCCTGGGAGAAGCGAAAGGGATTAATGCATAATAACAAAACAATTAAAAATCTGCCGGCTTCAGAGCGACCATATGAGAAATTTTTATCGCTTGGAGCATCAGGCCTGTCAGACGCTGATTTACTTGCCATCATTATAAAGACCGGCACAAGAGACAAGACTGTGATTGATATTGCACAGGACATACTTTCCGGCAGGCATGGTAATCTGCTCAATCTCTATGCGATGTCCTATGAGGAGCTTCTTAGTATCCCCGGGATAGGGCAGATAAAAGCTATACAGCTTAAGGCGATAGCAGAGCTGTCGCTTCGCATAGCAAAGACAAAAAAGGTTCAAAGCATCAGAATGAATAATCCTCAGACAATAGCTGACTACTACATGGAGCAGATGAGGCATCTCACAAATGAGGTCGTCATTTGTGCCTATTTTGATGTAAAAAGCAGATTCTTAGGAGACAAGTTCATATCCAAGGGTTCACTAAGCTCATCTGTAGTGGACATAGGCTCCATCATCAGGACCGCCCTGGACAAAAATGCATCAAAGCTTGTTTTATTGCACAATCATCCAAGCGGAGATTGTACTCCCAGCAGAAATGATATTGCTGTCACAGACAGATTAATTGAGGGCTCAGGGATTTTTTCCATAGAGCTTTGTGACCATATCATAATCGGAGATAACGAATATTATAGCTTCTATGAAAATAAACTTATATAAACAGAAGACGAGGTAGAATTATTATGAGCAACAACGTTTACGGAATTGATCTGGGAACAAACAATTTCAAGGTATACTCAAAGGCTACAGGCAAGACAATGCTTGAGAAAAACACAATAGCCGTAATAGACAAAAATCAGATATATGCATATGGAGACCGCGCATATGCCATGTATGAAAAAGGCGCCTGAGACAATCAACGTCATATTTCCTGTTGTAGAGGGAGTTATTGCTGACTATAATCTGCTTCAGACTATGATTTTTGACTTTTTGGAGCACAAGACAAAGGCACGTATCAAAAATGCCGAGTTCATCATCGCTGTGCCGACAGATATCACAGATGTAGAGAAAAAGAGCATTCTACGAGCTCTTCTATAAGAGCAAATCAAAGCCTAAAAAGGTCATGCTCTGTGAGAAGCCTATCGCTGATGCTGTAGGTCTTGGAATAGATGTAAACGAGCCAACCGGTGTCATGATAGTAGATATGGGCGCTGACACAACAGAGACATCCGTTATTTCACTCGGTGGCCTGGTGCTTAGTGACCTGCTTCATTTCGGTGGCAACAGACTTGACGAGTCAATTATCTCCTTTGTGCGAAAGGAGTTCAATCTTGTAATCGGACAAAAGACTGCAAAGCTGTTGAAGGAGACTATAGGCTCTGCACTTCCGGGAAGAGAGGACAGTATGGTCATAGTGGGACGTGATGTGGTAAGCGGCCTGCCTATTGAGATGGAAATTGGTTCAAAGGTCGTTTACGAGGCTATGAAGTCAAACCTTGAGTCTATATGCACATCAATAAAAATGATTCTTGAGAAGACTCCGCCTGAGCTTGCAAAGGATATCATCCATTCAGGCATTTATATCACAGGAGGCGGCTCACAGCTTACAGGACTTGACCAGCTCTTTGAACAGATTACAGGTATAAAGGTCATCTGCTCAGAATGTCCTGAGGAGAGTGCAGTACGCGGACTCGTACAAATAGTTTCTGATTCAAAATATAAGAGACTTCCGTTCAGCATCAAAAAATAATAACCGAGGTTAACATGAGTAAGAATTTTCGCAATCGAAAGAGAAAGCACAATAAAAAGCTGCCTGCAAGATACACACTGTTGATTATGACAGCAGTCTGCTTTGTGACCATGCTGTTAAGCCTTACCTTAAATATCTCCGGTGGTCCTTTAAAGACTGTTGCCGGATATGTATTCATCCCAATGCAGAAGGGTATAAACAGCTTTGGAATCCACATTTCAGATAAGGTTACAGAAATACGCACATTAAAAATGTCAAGGCTGAGAATAAAAAGCTCAAGGCCGAGGTAGAAGAGCTTACAACACAGCTCACAACCAACAAACTTGAACAGTATGAGCTTGACAATTACAGACAGCTTCTTGATTTGGATGCCAAATATCCATCATATCCCAAGGTCGCTGCCAGTGTCATAGCAAAGGACAGCGGAAACTGGTTTTCTACCTTTACTATCGACAAAGGAAAAAAGGATGGAGTGGACGTAGGCATGAATGTGCTTGCGGGAAGCGGACTTGTAGGTATTGTTACCGATGCTGGCGATAATTTTGCCAAGGTACGCTGTATCATAGATGATGCCAGCAAGGTCAGTGGCATGGTTTCCACCACGGAGGACAACCTCACCGTCAGTGGCAATATAAAAACCATGAACGATGACAAGGTAATTACCTTTACGGAGTTAAAGGATGACGACAACAAGGTGAAAGAGGGCGATCCTGTTGTTACCTCATACGTGTCAGACCGTTACCAGCAGGGCATACTGATTGGCTATGTGGCAAAAATCGAAAATAATTCCAACAATCTGACAAAATCCGGCACTATCACACCGGTTGTAGATTTTGAGCATATCGAAAAGGTCATGGTCATAACACAGCTTAAGCAGACCGGTGACTCTAAGACAGCTGACGCCCCCGAAAGTGCAGAAACAGCCGGTGACAGCCAGACTGAAAATTCAACTGAAAATAAGTAAGGAGCAGCATGAGACGTAGAATTGTTTTATTTATAATAATAACTTTATGCTTTGTATTGCAGACCACGCTGTTTAAGACTCTTTCCTTTGCCAATATCTCACCAAACCTGTTGATTATAGCCGTATCATCCTTTGGCTTTATGCGTGGCAAAAAAGGAAGGACTGTGGGTAGGCTTCTTTTTGTGGCCTGCTTATTGACATATTTTGCGGAAAATATATAGGACTGTATGCTTTAATATATATGTATATCGGTTTTATCAATGGATTATTCCAGAAAAGATTCTATCCTGATGATATAAAGCTTCCTATGCTTCTGATAGGAGGCAGCGATTTGTTTTACAATCTGGTAGTATACTTTTTTCATGTTTTTACTGCGTGGCAGATTTAGCTTTTTGTACTATCTGAAGTCAATTATCATACCTGAATTTGTATACACAATGGTTATCAGTATACTTTTGTATTTGGTATTTCTTAAGTTAAACCAGAAACTGGAAGCATACGAGAAAAGGAGAGCAAAGAAATTTGATTTATGATATAAAAGATTTTCTGAAGAAATTTTTCAGCTCAAGACTTTTTGTATTAGCAGCAGTAATTATTTTCATGTTTGCCCTGCTTGCCGAAAGAGTCTTTACCCTTCAGATTATTAAAGGTGCAGATTATCAGAAAAACTTCATAATGCTGATTAAAAAGCCGCTGTCCATAGAGGCATCAAGAGGCAATATATACGATGTAAATGGTGAGCTGCTTGCTTACAATCAGCTTGCATACTCTGTAGTCATCTCAGACAATGGCAGCTATTCATCTACGAAGGAACACAATCGTCTTTTAAACAAAGAGCTTAATGAAATTATCAATGTGATAAAAAACAATGGCGGCTCCATATACAATGATTTTCCGGTTGTTTTAAACGATGATGGTACATACAGCTTTACATTCACATCTGAAACTTCAAAAAAGAGATTTCTGTCAGATGTGTTCGGAAAGAAATATGATAAGCTCGAATACAATAAAGCACTTGGATTTGACGAGGCAAATGCCAGCGCCCAGAATATTATTGATTTTCTAAGCTCTGACCAGAATGAATGCTTTGATATAAGCAGCAAGTATGATATGATACACAGTACTTATGATATTGTAGTGATGAGATATGCCATAAAACAGAACCGATTCACTAAATACAAAACCACTACTATTGCAAATGATGTAAATGATTCGATAGTAGCATATGTCAATGAGCATTCAGATACTCTTACCGGCATATCAGTTGAAGAGGATACCATCCGCAAGTACAACTATCCTGAATATATTTCATCGCTCATAGGATACACAGGCAAGATATCTACCGACGAGTATAATGAGCTGTCAAAGGATGATGACTCATATACACAAAATGATATAGTAGGTAAGTCAGGCTTAGAGCAGTACTATGAGAGCTATCTGCGAGGCAAAAACGGTGAAAAACAGGTCTATGTAAACAATGTCGGTAAGATAAACGAGGTAATAAGTCAGGAGAATCCTGTTTCCGGAAATGATGTCTACTTAGGTATTGACATCAAGCTGCAGGAAGCCACATACAAGCTGTTAGAGCAGGAGATAGCCGGAATTGTTTACTCCAAAATAAAATCCGGTGAAATACCTATAAATGATGTTTACTTTGCACTGATCAACAACAATGTAGTTGACCTGACACATTTCAATGCATCAGATGCATCAGCAACTGAGCAGGCTATATACAATTCCTTCAGCGGTCAGCTGCAGGATGCATTATCCACTATTGACAGCGAGCTTGAAAGTGGTACCTCAGGCACTGCTTCCATGTCGGAGCAGACACTTGATTATTTTACATGTGTTATGTCAGTGCTAAACGATGATGGACTGCTGTTGAGCAAACAGATAGATACCTCTGATTCCACATATGCCTCATGGAAGGCCGGCACACTTTCGCCGCGTGATTATCTCAAATACTGCATTTCAAAGCAGTGGATAGACATAACAAAGCTTGATGTGGACCAGAAGTATGCTGATTCAAGCGAGATTTACACAGCACTCTGCTCGTATATCAGGGATGCCATGACTGACAATAAAGACTTTGCCAAAATTATATACAAATATATGGTAAATTCCGGGCGGTCACTGGACAGCAGCTGTGCCTTCTGCTTTTTGACCAGGGTGTACTCGATTATGACGATGCAACAGTAAGCAACATTGCCAATGGCTCCATCAGTCCATATGCATTTCTTATGGACAAAATAAACAACATAGAGATAACACCTGCACAGCTTGCCCTTGACCCATGTACAGGCTCCTGTGTCATAACTGATGTAAAGACAGGACAGCTAAAGGCTTTAGTCAGCTATCCGGGCTATGACAACAACAAGCTTGCAAACACTGTAGATGCTGATTACTACCAGTCTCTCAGAGAGGACAAGTCTAATCCGCTATGGAATTATGCAACCCAGGAGCAGACTGCACCGGGATCTACCTTCAAGATGGTATCAAGCACCGCAGGTCTTGCCGAGGGGTCATTGATACTTCGTCAAAGATTAATTGTACCGGAATATTTACAGAAATCAGCAATCAGCCAAAATGCTGGATTTATCCCGGAGCGCATGGTATGGACAATGTATCTGAAGCTTTAAAGGGATTCATGTAACGTATTCTTCTACACAACAGGCTTCAGGCTTGCAAGCAAGGACACCGGTTCATATGACGATGAAAACGGTATGAAATACATACAAAAATATGCATCTATATACGGACTAAACCAGAAATCAGGTGTTGAGATAGTAGAAAAGACGCCGTCCATTGCCACACAGTATCCTGTTATGGCAGCTATCGGACAGAGTAATAACAACTTTACGACTATTTCTCTTTCAAGATATGTGACAGCAGTTGCTTCCGGAAAGCTTTATGACTATAAGCTGATGAACAAAATTGTGAATGCAGACGGCAAAACAGTCAAACAGTATGATTCAAAATCAACCGATATATCAGGCACACTTAATCAAAGCCAGTGGGATGCCATCCATCAGGGAATGCGTATGGTGGTCGAAGACCTGCACGATGTATTTGGCGGCTTTACAGGCGTTGAGGTGTCCGGTAAGACAGGAACAGCACAGCAGGTTGAGACAAGACCAAACCATGCGCTGTTTGTAGGATACGCTCCATCAAGCGATCCTGAAATTACAATAGCTACACGTATATCATATGGATACAGCTCACACAATGCTGCAGCTGCATCCAGAAATATAATTTCATATTATTATAATCTGGAGTCACTTGACGATTTACTCGCAGTCAAGGCTGAGGGTGTATACTCATCAGGCTCAAGTGCCAGAACAGACTAGGAGGTTTATTTTTGTGAGTGAAGCAATAGTTTTCACTTCAGGAAAAGGCGGTGTTGGAAAAACTACAGTTATTTCCAATATCGGAGTTGAACTTTCACAGTTAGATAAAAAAAAGTCATCATGCTCGATACAGACATGGGACTTCGCAATCTGGACCTGGTAATGGGAATAGAGGACAAGGTCAATTACAATATCCTCGACATCTTAAACCGCTCATGCCGTATCAGACAGGCAATCATACGCAATAAAAAGTATCCCAATCTATATGTAATTCCTGCAGCACCTTCCATGGATACGCTATGCAGCTATGAGGCACGCTTCAAGATACTTATAGAGGAGCTTAAAGCAAGCTTTGATTATTGTCTGATAGATTCTCCGGCGGGTATCGACAGCGGCTTTTGGTTTTCAGTCTCACCTGCAGACCGTGCGATAGTAGTTACCACACCGCATGTATCTGCCATACACGATGCAAGGCGATGCATAAGCCTGCTCGATAGCGCACATCTTGACGATATATCAGTCATTGTTAATGCATATGACAAGCATATGGTAAGAAGGCATCAGATGATATCAGATAATGATATTACAGCACTTCTTTCTACCAGGATTATCGGCACCATTCCCTATGACAAAAGTGTTATCATTTGCCAGAACAGAGGAATACCTGTCCGTGAGGCCAAAAGCAGGCTTGGTCCTGTATTTGCCCGTATATCCGGTCAGATAATCCATTCCTCTGACGATATGAGAGGTGCCGCTGTATGATGCATAAATTTTCCAAAACAGGAGAATACGCCAAGAAAAGGCTTAAAATAGCACTTGCAGAAGATAGGAACACAATATCTGCTTCTGACAATATGGCACAGATTAAAAAAGAAATAAAAAGCGTGATACAAAGACATATGAATATAAACGATGATGCTTACGAGGTCCGGATTATCATGCGCGACAAAAATCAATTAATAACCTTTAATAAAATACCTTTTGACCATCATATCATTAGTATTAGAATTAAGATTACAAAGATAACAGATAGGAAGTAACAAAATGCTCAAACAGTACAGACTAAAGAATTATCACTTTCAATTAGTAGTATACATAATAGCTTTGTCGATTATAGGCATCCTGCTGATAGGCAGTGCCAAGCACTCCGTACAGAGCAAGCAGATAATAGGCTTTGTAATGGGACTGACTATTATGATAGTGCTTTCCCTTATAGATTACACATTTCTGCTCAAATTCGTGTGGATATACTATGCCGGAATGATTGTGCTGCTGTTGCTTGTTCTATTTGCAGGTGATGATGCAAAGGGTGCACAGCGCTGGTTTGAGATCGCAGGTATCAGATTCCAGCCGTCAGAGATTGCGAAAATTATACTTATTTTGTTTTTTGCCTATTTCTTTTCCAGGTTTGAGGATAGTATAAATACAGTAAGAACTCTTGCATTATCTGTAATTTTTGCCGGTATACCTTTATTTCTTATCTTAAAACAGCCGGACAACTCAACAACAATTCTTACTGCATTAATTTTCGCTACCCTCTTGTTTATTAGCGGATTAAGTTATAAAATAATAATGCCGGTACTTGGAGTTTCAGTACCGATAGTTTTGATAGTGATAAGCTATATATATACACATGCCGATGCACTCATCAAAAAAGGCTTTTATCCTGCTGCGCGTATCATGTCGTGGCTAGACCCGACAAATTACGCTGATACAGCAGCACAGCAAAGGAACTCTATCTGGGCTATAGGCTCAGGACAGTTGTTTGGCAAGGGACTTAACAACTCTGTTGTAACCTCTATGAAGAACACCAACTACATCATAGAGCCTCAAACAGATTTTATATTTGCTGTTGCCGGAGAGGAGCTTGGCTTTATTGGTACAATCAGTATAATAATTCTTTTGCTTCTTATCGTAATTGAGTGTATACTTATAGCAAGGAAGGCAAAGGACACAAGCGGAAAGCTCATATGCTGTGGCATGGGGAGCACTTATAGGCTTTCAGGCCTTTATCAATTTGTGCGTAGCCACAGGTCTTATGCCCAATACCGGCATGACTCTTCCATTTGTCAGTTATGGACTTACATCACTTGTTTCACTGTACATGGGAATGGGAATTGTCCTGAATGTAGGATTACAGCCGAGGAAATATTCATAGGGAGGTTAGCAATGAACATAGGATTAGTTGCACATGATTCAAAGAAAAAACTGATGCAGAACTTCTGCATAGCATACAGAGGTATCTTAAGCAAAAATAATTTGTACGCCACAGGCACCACAGGACGTCTGATAGAGGAGGTTGCAAACCTCTCAGTACACAAATATCTTGCAGGACACTTAGGAGGCATCCAGCAGCTTGGAGCACAGATTGAGCACAATGACATAGACCTTGTCATCTTTCTGCGTGATCCATTAAAGCCTAAGCCACACGAGCCTGAGGTAAACAGTATTTTCCGTATTTGTGATGAGCATAATATACCACTTGCCACCAATCTGGCTACAGCAGAGCTGCTCATTTTATCATTGGACAGAGGAGATCTTGACTGGCGTGAGATGTACAAGTAAACAAAGAATTAAACGACTGCTATGTCTGACATGCATAGCAGCGGTTTTTATGACAGGCTGTGGTACAAAGATTGAGAATGCATATGATACTTATTCCACCGATTATATAAATGGATATAACGGAAGTAATTATTTTGCGTCCAACCTTTGCGTCACAAATGATGTCAATTTTGGTCAGGACAATATGCAGTTTGCAAAAACCGCAGAGGGCGCCGGAGCCTTTAATATAGACACTCATCAGGTGCTGTATAGCCAGAATCTGTTTGAAAAGCTCTATCCTGCAAGCACTACAAAGATTTTGACTGCATACATAATTCTTAAAAACTGTGATTTAAATGCGACAGTCACAGTAAGTCATGACGCTGCAAACCCTGGCCATTCATCATCTGTATGTGGCCTAAAGGAGGGCGATGTCATTACAGTGCAGGACTTATTGTATGGGCTCTTACTTGAGAGTGGCAATGATGCGGCAATAGCATTGGCAGAGTACTGCAGTGGTTCTGTAGAAGAATTTGCCAAGCTGATGAACAGCACTGCAAAAAGTTTTGGTGCCACAAACAGCAATTTTGTCAACCCAAGCGGTCTTCCTGATGAAAATCATTACACTACCATATATGACATGTACCTCATTTTTTCCAATGCCATATCCTTAGAGAGCTTTGTTGCAATCATCAGTTCACAGACCCATGATGTGGCATATACAAATGCCCAGGGCGCGGCTGTTTCAAAGATCTTTAAGAATACCTGCGGCTATCTGACCGGAGCATATACAGCTCCTGAAAACGTCACAGTGACAGGAGGAAAGACAGGCACTACGGGGGAAGCAGGTCATTGCCTCGTACTGCTAAGCCAGAATGCTAAAAATGAGCGCATCATAAGCATAGTTTACAAGGCAGATGGTAAAAGGATCTTTATAGCTTCATGAATGAAATACTTAGTGGATTTGCTAATTAAATATTGAGTTTTATGGTTATTTATACTATAATAATATAAAAATACAATTATTTTTTATTAATAATCACAATATTTATCCATAGGAGGAATGAGCCATGATAGAAATTATTTGTGGAGACAAGGGCAAGGGCAAGACAAAAGAGCTGTTAGACAAAGGTAAATTCATCAATTAAGGGAAATGAGGGTTCCATAGTTTTTCTTGATAAGAGCCAGAAGCACATGTATGAGCTTAATAACCAGGTTCGACTAATCAATGTTATGGACTATCCTATTGACAATTGTGATGAATTTTTAGGATTTATATGCGGAATCATATCGCAGGATCATGATCTGGAGGAGATGTATTTAGACAGCTTCCTTACAATTGCATCACTTGATGATGAGGGGGGATATCACCAAGGCAATCGAAAAGCTTGATATCATAAGCGAGAAGTTTAAGGTGAAGTTCATCTTAAGTGTTTCAAGGAATATTGACAAGTTGCCTGAATGTGCCAAGGCAAAGGTTATCATTTCTTTATAAATGATTAATTAGGGGGATGTGTATTTCACATCCCTTTTTAAGGAGTAAAATTGTGTCCCAAAAAGAATAAAAAAGTACTGAAATATCACACCGGCTTTAATCTGAATATCGGTTTTATAGTGTTTTTGTAATAATAATCTATGTGATTTTTTCACATATTTACGTATTTCACCTCAAACCCGGTATCTGAATACGAGGTACAACAGGGTACTATAGCGACCAACAACATATATAAGGGCATGATAATCCGCGAGGAAAGTGTAGTGTATGCTGAGGAATCAGGAAACCTCAACTACTTTGTGTCAAACGGCTCAAAGGTTGCAACAAGTGATGTTGTCTACTCTGTTGATACAGACGGCTCCATTGCAACCCAGATTACCGGTGCTCAAAATGATGCTTCCGCCATCACTGACGAGGATGCCGGGAAGATTATCACTGACATAAACAGCTTTTCATCCGGCTACAACAGACGAGACTTTTCAAAGGTTTATACCTTCAAAAACGATCTGTCTGCACAGCTGACACAGGTTCTCAGTCAAAATGCACTGACAAGCCTGGCAGATACTATAAGTACTGCTGAGGCTAACAACACCTTCTATACATATAAGCCGACAGCTCCCGGAATAGTCTATTACGGAATAGACGGCTATGAGGATGTCACTACAGACAGCTTCACTCTGGATCAGTACAACAACACTAATTATGAAGAGACTGATTTAACCAACAACAGCACCATCAATCAGCTGGATCCTGTTTATAAGCTGATTACAAGTGAAAACTGGAATATACTCATAAATGTTCCTGACAATGTTGCCAAGAGCCTGAATGACAAGTCAGTCATAAAAATCTGATTCTGCGATGATGACTATACAACCACGGTATCGTTCAGCCTTTTGAAGAAGGATGATGCTTTTTTTCTGAAGCTGAATCTGAAAAACTCGCTCATCCGCTATATAAATGAGCGTTTTACCAATATAGAGCTCGTGCTTGGAACAGACTCAGGGCTTAAAATACCTAATTCAGCTATAACCAAAAAGGAATTTTTCACTATTCCTAAGGATTATTTCACTGCAAGCGGCGATTCCGATGATTCATCGCTCATGATAAAGGATAAAAAGCAGTGGCTCAGTTAATATAGTCAGTCCAACAATATTCAGCCAGAATGATGACTTTTATTTCGTAGATGATGAATATCTTAAGGACGGCGATATCATTGTAAAGCCTGATTCTTCGTCAACCTACAGGGTGGGAACAGATAAGGACAAGCTCACAGGTGTCTACAATATCAACAAAGGATACGCTGTGTTTAAGCAGATAAAGGTACTTGCATCAAACGATGACTACACAATTGTAGAAGCCAAAACGCCATATGGCATTTCGCTTTATGACCATATAGCCCTGGATGGCAAATCCGTGAAGGAAAACCAGACCATAACCAAATAATTATTGATAATAAATATTGATAAAATATACAGAAAGGACAGATTTTATGTTAAAAGACAACTTACATCAGGTTCAGCAAAATATAAAAGGGCCGCATGTGACAGAGCTCACAGAAACTATAGTGATGTCACACTAATTGCAGTCAGCAAAACCAAACCTGTTGAGATGCTCAGTGAGATATACGATGAGGGCATCCGTGAGTTCGGCGAAAATAAGGTACAGGAAATGTGTGAAAAGATGGAGGTTATGCCAAAAGATATTCACTGGCACATGATTGGGCATCTTCAGACCAACAAGGTGAAGTATATAGTTGGAAAAACTTCACTTATTCACTCTGTAGATTCACTGCATCTGGCAAAGGAGATACAAAAGCAGGCCATAAAGCATGACTGCAGCTGCGACATACTGGTTGAGGTCAATATAGCAGGAGAGGCATCTAAGTTTGGCACATCACGAGATGAAGCTATCTCTTTAGTTGAAGAAATTGCTAAACTGGACCATATCCATATAAAAGGACTTATGACTATAGCACCATTTGTAGATGATCCTGAGGATAACAGACAATACTTTAGAGATATTAAGCAATTATCAGTTGACATAGCACAGAAAAACATAGATAATGTCAGTATGAATGTTCTGTCAATGGGTATGACAGGAGATTACACAGTAGCAATAGAAGAGGGCGCAACAATGGTACGTGTCGGTACCGGAATATTTGGAGAGCGCGACTACAGCAAGGCTAACTGATACTTTGCATATGCTATACACAAAATAAAAATAGAAAAGGAATATAGAAATGAGTTTCATAGATAAGATTCTTGACAAAATGAGTTTAAATTCTGAGGACGATGAGGAGTTCGATAACGAGGATTATTACCTCGATGATGAGGAAGAAGAAGAGCTTCCAAGAAATCCTTTCCGCAGAAAAAAAGAAGCTGTTGAAGAGGAACCGGCCATAAAAAGCACAAGGCGTGATACAACACCAAAGGAGAAGCCTGTTAAGACTACATCCAAGATTACACCAATATCAAAATCATCCAGAAAGCAGGTATCATCAGACATGGAAGTTTGCGTAATAAAACCAAGTTCAATTGAAGACGAAATAGAAATAACAGACACATTACTTAACGGACGTACAGTCGTCATCAACATGGAGGGACTTAATGTCGATGTGGCACAGCGCATCATAGATTTCACATCAGGCTCAGCATATGCCCTGCACGGTAATCTGCAGAAGATATCCAACTTTATCTTCATCGCCACACCACACGGAGTAGATATCTCAGGAGATATCCAGAGTCTCATGGATTCATTTGATCTCCCGGGTTCATCTTATTAAGCGGAGTCTCTAATCAGCTATGAAGAAAAATAAAACAAAAAAAACAGATGTGTACAGCAGGCATCATTACATTGATTCTTGTAGCAATTGACCAGCTTACAAAGTATCTGGCTGTTATAAACCTAAAGCAATCATCCACGGGTGTGTTTGTTCTCGTTCCGGGAGTATTCGAGCTTAGATACCTGGAAAACCAGAGTGCTGCATTTGGTGTTGATCTGCTTTCAATAATACAGAATATCTTTCATTTTACATATTGGTCTGAGAATCCATTGGCATTTTGCGTGCCAAAATGATTTTTTTTCTCAGTGATTACCATTGCAGTTGTTATACTTTTGTGTGTATGGTATCGCAAAATACCTGTCTCAAAACGTTTTAGACTGCTGAATGTTGTTGTAATACTGTTTGTTGCAGGTGCACTCGGCAATCTGATAGACCGTATTGTGAATAATTATGTGGTTGATTTCTTTTATTTTAGCCTGATTAATTTTCCGATATTCAATGTAGCTGATATATACGTCACTGTAGCGGCATTTATGTTTATCATACTCGGGCTGTTTTACTACAAGGAGGAGGATTTTTCCTTAATCTTCCCTGACAAAAAGCATGATGGAAAGCATGAAAATTAGTGCGGTATGCACTTTTTAAAGTGTGCAATATAGTTTTAAATAGTTACTAAAATAAAAAAGAGAAAGCTTCACTATGAATAGAGATACATTTGAAGTCCAGAGTGAACAGGAGGGAGAACGACTGGATAAATACTTAAGCAGCATTTATCCGGATATTTCTCGCTCCTTTTTTCAACGGATACTAAAAGAAAATCAAATACTGGTCAATGATAAGCCCCAAAAGGCAAATTACAGGCTAAAGACTGATGACATAGTAGATGTCACAATTCCTGATGCCGTACAGACACCTATCCTGCCACAGGACATTCCTCTTGACATACTCTACGAGGATGATGACGTACTGGTAGTCAACAAGCCAAAGGGCATGGTTGTACACCCCTCAGCAGGGCATTACAGCGATACTCTTGTAAATGCCATAATGTACCACTGCAAGGACTCTTTAAGTGGCATAAACGGCGAAATACGGCCCGGTATAGTGCATCGCATAGACATGGACACCACCGGCTCCCTTATTGTCTGCAAGAACGATGAAAGCCATATAAAGATATCGGAACAGATAAAGGACCATAGCTGCAACCGTATATACGTGGGCATTGTCTGTGGCAATGTAAAGAATGACGAGGGCACCATAGAGGGCGCCATAGGCAGGAATCCCAATGACCGCAAGAAAATGGCCATCAATGAGAAAAAACGGAAAGCCGGCTGTCACACATTATAAGGTGCTTGAACGCTTTGGTGACTATACATATATGCAGTTTAAGCTTGAGACCGGCAGAACACATCAGATACGCGTGCATATGGCAAGTATTAATCATCCCTTGCTTGGAGATATGCTGTATTCGAGCTATTCCCCGACGAAAAACCGCTTCAAAGGCCTTTGAAGGACAGTGCCTGCATGCAAAAACAATAGGGTTTGTGCACCCAAAAACCGGTGAATACATGGAATTTGATGCACCTTTACCAAAATACTTTGCCAATTTGCTTGAAGTGTTATATAATATAAATAACAAATAAATTGAATTATCACATAGTGATATAGTATTAATTATTTATATAAGGGGGTCTGAATTATGGGATCAAACGAAATTTACACAATAGGAAGAGAATTTGGAAGCCTCGGAAAACAGGTCGGACAAGATTTAGCTAAAAGACTTGGAATTAAATTTTATGATAAAGAGCTCTTACAGAAGGCAGCTAAGGAATCAGGACTTTGCGAGGAAATATTTGAGTCGCATGACGAAAAGCCTACAAACAGCTTTTTATATTCGCTTGTCATGGACACCTACACAGGTGGCTCTTATTCCACAGCACCGTTTCTTGATATGCCTCTGAATCACAAGGTATTTTTAGCACAGTTTGATGCTATCAAAAAGATTGCGGCAAATGAATCCTGTGTTATTGTAGGCCGCTGTGCAGATTATGCTTTAGCAGACGAGCCGCATTGTCTCAATATCTTCATACGTTCCAACATGGACGACAGAATTAAAAGAATAAGTGAAAGACTCAATGTCCCGGAGAACAAGGCTAAAGACATAATTAAGAAAAAAAAGATAAAGAGCGCTCAAGCTATTACAATTACTACACCAGTAAAAAATGGGGAGACGCAAGAAGCTATGATTTGTGCCTGAACACAAGCCAGATATCAGTTGAGGACTCAATCGAGCTTATACTTAAATACAGGGAATGCATGAGAAGTCACAATAAATAATTGCATAATAAGTAATTGTATTGTTGTATAGAAAGCTATGGATTTAAAGCCATCGGAACTGATGCAAATAGAGGTTTCGGTGGCTTATTCTTGTATTATTATAAAAGGTATCATCGAAGCATGCATCGATGATACCTTTTGACCCTTTTTAATCATAATATTGTTGTACGTATCGAAATTGCAGGTATTATGCAAAAAATAAGCAGATGTATGTTTTTATTGTAGTACCTTAGTACTTTTATAAGGTCATTTATTCGTTAAACTGTGAAATGTTTAGCGAAAGTGTTTTTCGACTGGTCTGCAAGTCGAAAATCGGGGAAACGGTAGTTGATAGCGCCCGACATTCATTCTCCCGTCGGAGGGCGCTTGCTCATCAACTATTTGCTAAATACTTGTTTGACGAACTAAATGACACGATTTTAATATCATAGACTAAACTAAAAAGAAAAAAGTGTAGTCAGTAAGATTAACTTACTGATTGCACTTTTTTTGTGCATCAAAAGAACGTGTTGAAAGTTGTCAAGGCCTGCGTTAGCAGTGCATTTTAGCCTTGACAAGCCAAAACACAAGACAATTTTGAGCTTTGGGGATTGCTCCCAGAGGGCAGGAATCCCCTTGTTTACCAAAGTCGTAGTGTAGAAAAGAGAAAAGAAAGTAGAGGTAAGAAGAAAATGAGACAGTACACTAATTTTGAGATGTTCGCTATTTCAAAGGAGTATATTAACAAGCATCATTCAGATAATCCAATGGATTTTGTTACCAATGTCTATATTTTTTATTTTATGTCGGGCAGGTTTCCCAATGCTTCTATATCGCAGTGCTGTAATGTTGTTGAAGCGTTAAGAACACATTATATTGCTGAGTTTAGCGTAATTAGTGATGATTTGTCCTGTGATGATGAATTGCCATTTAACTAATGTCGTTTGATAAGCTGATATATGAAGCGTCTGCATCATATTTTTATGGTCTTATGTCGTTCGGTGAGTGCTTTATTATAACAGTTCGTATCATATAGCCCCCCCTGGATTTCGGGGAAGGGGGCGCGCTTGTTCTTCTTAGTGCCTGCTTTTTGGCACTTAGTAGAACACGCTGGGGATTAGGAATGGTCCCACTAGTAACCTTAAGGAGATTTTAAAATGAGAGTAGTAATTGACATACCTACAGATTTCGCAAGAGATTATAGTGCTGATAAATTCAAAGATTTTTTTTTCAAGGGTTATTGCAGATATTGATTGTAATGGTATATGTGGTAGATACGAAGAAGAAATTGCTGAAATGTTTTTAAAAGCATTTGATGATAGTTATGTGGACGTTTTATGAGGGCTTAAATGAGAATTATTTACGAAGGAGTAGAGCGGTGTTGCCTACTTGACATTGGCAACACTTTGCAATCATTTTAATTAAAAATGGTCGGCTATAATGTCAAAATACAAGAATTTCATAATGGTGAGGTAAAGTTTTCTATTTATCCAGATGGCATTAATTATGTACCAGATGAGTTTAAATCATATCTTGAAAATGAACGTATTGAACGTAGATTTCAGGAGTCGCAGGATGGATATATATACAATCCATTTACTGACAAGATAGAAAAGCTCAAAGAGTTTGAGTCAGCAGAGATTGAAGCGCAGAGAAAAGCACATTCTGAACGAGTCTCGCTTACGCGTTCTAAAAATAAAATACATGACCTTGCTAGGTCTGAAACGTGGGAATACTTCATAACGCTTACATATGACAATTCTAAAGTTGATAGGTATGACTATAACGAGTGTTTAAAAAGTGTCGTGTATGGCTTAATAATCAGCGTAGAAGCTATGCGCAGGATTTAGCCTATATCTTTGTACCAGAGAAGCATAAAGATGGTGCGTACCATTTTCATGGACTTGTAGCGAATGTTGGAAGTATAAAATTTGTTGATTCTGGAAGAGTGGCAATTGGAAAAAATGCAGTAACCAGAACCGACAAAAATAAGTCATATCCAACGATTTACAACCTTGGCGGATGGAATTATGGGTGGTCTACTGCAACTAAGATAAACGACTCCTACAAAGCTACAAGCTATATAACGAAATATGTAACTAAAGATATATGCGCTGACCTCAAAGGGAAGCACCGATATATAGCTTCTAAGAACCTGCATGAACCGATAGAATTGGAACTGTTGCTGTCTCCTTATGACTGCGACAGATATGCACAATTAACATTTAATAATGATGAATGGTTGAAATATATGGTGCAGGACATAGCCCTAAATCATGGTTATGATTTTAAATATGAGTCTGTTTGTGATGGCTTCAAAAAAGCCATTTATCAGATATATCAATCAACAGAAAGTGAGGAAAAAGAAGATGGAAAAAAGTAAATAAGAATGTTGATTCAGAAAGAAAACTTGTCGGGATGCCTGTAGCAATCCACACTCATTTCGATACTATGGAACAAAAGCTCCTGTTTGAAGCAGTTGTGCTGCCAGATATTCGGGATGTGCTTAACAAATATGCTCCTGCGCTTGGATGCCTTGGAGTAAGCGAAGATTTTGAAAGAATTGAAAGTGAGGATAAAAAGAATGATTAAGATAGTAGGATTCATACCAATGAAAAAAAAAGACAAAAAGGGGCTGTTGTATTTACAGAAAATGACAGCGTAAATGGTGTTCATGGCAAGTCGGTGGAAAAGCTCTTTGTATATGAGGACTTGGCGGACAAGATAACAGATAGTGTTATCGGTCATGAATGTGTAGTAGCTTATGGTTGCGGATATTCTGGCAAGGCTTTTATATCCGATATTACTATAAAATAATAAAGAAAGGGGAAATGTCTATGCTGTTGGCTGAGGCAAGTACAAACACTATGACAACTGCGGTCACATCGCTTATGGATGTTGTTAGTACTGTATTAACAACTATTACTGGTAACGCTACACTCATGGTATTCTTTTGTGCGGGTGTAGTTGGAATTGCTATTGGTGTGGTAAGGAAATTAAAACACTAATCTCAATCAATTCCCTTAGGGGCGGGGGTTATGTCCTCGCTCCTTTTTTGTATCATAATTAAAAATGATACTTGTTACACGTTGCGTTTTGTTACATGATATTACGAAAAATGTTTTATGCTGCGCAGATCTACGATTGTTTGAGTGGTTCTGTGCAGCATAAAACCGATTTATAGAAAGTGAGGACTTATGAAAAGATATGGAAATATTCGTTTTACTCGGAGAATGGTTGTTTTTGTGTGTCTGCTCGTTGTTTCGGTGTCTGTTCTGATGAATGCGCATATTGTATATGCTCAATCTAATACTCAAAATTCTGTATTGAGTATTAAAACAGATACGTCTAGTAGTGGTTTTCGTGATAATACTCTTATATTATCACATAATCATGATTCTAGTGCACCTGTTTATTCATTTATTTTAGAGTCTACTAATTCAATTTTTCCGAATGATAAATATTCACATCAAGTTTATTGTGGTTATGTTTCTAAGAATGATTTTACTGGTTGTGATATAGATTCATCTAATTTCTTTGGTGTTTCTGGTTCTTCAGTGAGTCAATCTGATGGTGTTTATTTTTATAATTATGGTTTGCTTACCTTTGATGAAGGTAATAAATTTTCCGGTTCATCATCTGATATATTTATGTTGTATGATTCTGATTATCATGATTGTTTTGCTTCCATTGCTAATTATGTTTTAACTGGTGAGAAATCTGATGGTATGATAATTGGCGGTTCTGATACTAAACCAACTGCTGTTACTAATGATAGTATTGGTTATTTGCAGGATGTTAAGTTAAATCTTTCATATATTACACCGATAAAAGGAGATAGTATTTTTTGAGACAACTAACTATCAGATTTATTCAGATATGATATATAATTTAAAATGGAACTCTAAAAAAACATCTTCTAATTATGATTTGTCATCTTCATATGTTCAAGTTTATGCAAAAGCAGAATATAGTAAAAGCGAATATGATAAAGTTTCTGCCACTGATTTTATTGAGCTCGGTGATTATGAAAAAAAGCATCTAAAGGTAAACTTAAATTTTCTTTTTAGAATTATTTGAAAAATCTAATAAATGTAAATCAGCTTATTTATCTGAATTTCCTTTATCATCTGCTGCTTATAAAGATGGTAAATTGCAGGCCTGCTCTGTGACATCTAATATTAAATACAAATTTTATATTCGAGTATATAAAGGAACTGATAAGGGACCGTGGCTATGTGTATCTGAAAAGGGCTCTCATCATTCTAATGAGTTTGTAAATTCTGGAGTTAAAGTGCCTTTTAATGTGTCTAGTGGTGATTTAGGCTCTGATGGCACTTATAAACCTGATGGTAATATTAATGAAAATGGAAATGGTATTACTGGTACTGGAACTGATAGGGATGATGCTGATGCTGATACTAATGCTAATGACAAAATACAGTCTAAGCACGATTCCTCAAATACTACTTTTGATAAATTAGAAGATTTTGTCCAGGGCATTGGTGATGTGCCTAAAATGATAGCTGATATATTTTCTTTCTTGCCGTCTTGGTGTCTTGATGTGTTGGGTATTGGCTTTTCCCTGTTGATGATCCTCATTGTTGTTAAATTTATAAGGGGTAGTTTGTATGCTGTATGATATATATCATAATGTTTGTATGCTTATTATTAAAGTGCTAAATATGCGTATACCGTGGTCGGGGAGTGTTCATCCAACTATAGCACAGGTAATTGTATTTTCTCTAGCTACTATATTAATCATTAAATTTGTAGGGGGTTGTTAGAATGACTGTTGATTCTACGGAAGTATATGAAGCTGTACCAGATACAGAAATAATTGATAATAGTGAGGTTCAAAATGCGCAAGGTGAAGAAAGTGTTCCGCAGGATTTTAAAGAAGGTGATACGGAAGTTGTCACAACTGATAATTCGACTCCTGCGGTTGGCTCTACTGTTCAGACTGTAGATTATACTTCTAATATAGATGCGATTGCTAATGATGTTCATGTAATTATGTTTATTGTGCTGTTTAGTTTCTGTTGGTCGTGTATGAAGTCTTGGCGCACACATTCTTTGAAGGGAGTGAGAAAATAATGGATGCAATAGTTAATTTGATTGTAGGTACTTCTACAACGTTAGATGTATATGTTATTGTTCGGCTTATTGTAGTAATGATTTCGCTTGAATTATTTGCTACTGCTTGCGGTTTTCTTGGGGGTATGAAGTAATGGGATTTTTAATTTTTCTCGGTGTCCTGGTTCTGCTGTGGCTATCGGTTATATTCAGAATTATTTGTTTACATCCAATAAGTACAATAATGTATGCAGTTAAAGATTTTTTTTTTGGATAAAACACAAAGGTTATAACTTCTATGAAGCGGGATTGTTGAATTGTTATTGTGCACACTTTGGTGGTGGTAAAACATTGTCTATTGTTCATTACGTGACTATGATATTTAATAAATATAATAATAAAATGGTCTGGGATAGAAGTCGGAAAAAGTTTGTAAGGCAAAAAATACATGTGATTAGTAATGTTGATTTTAAGTCGATTCCATATGAACCACTTGCCAGTCTGTCGCAGGTCGTATGCTGTGCATATAAGAATAAAGATATTGACATAAAAAATAACACTAGGACAGTAGTGATTGTTGTATTGGATGAAGCATCCGCCCAGCTTAACAGCAGGAATTTTAAAACTAATATAGATGCTTCGTTTTTGAATACTTTGATAACTTCAAGGCATTATCATATATCTTTTATGTATTCGAGTCAGAAATTTAAATTGACTGATGCTCTGATGCGTTCAGTCACTCAAAAGTGTATTAACTGTGAGAAGATATGGCGCTTCTTGATTCAGAATGAATATGATGCGGATGAGGTAGAATATGCAAGCAATCCTACTCTGATAAAACCGAGTAAACGTACTGGCTTCTTGATTAAGGATAAAGATTATAATGCTTATGACACTTTAGCGGTTGTTGATAATTTGAAGAAATCTGTTGATAGTGGCGATATGATGAGTGAAGCGGAGATTTTGCAAATGCGCGGTGAAATGAATCCGGATAATGACCAGATTACTCATAGAAGCAGGCGCTTGAAAAAGCTATTGAAATAGTGTAAAATCAAAAATAAAAAAGGTGGTTTTGCATTATGAAAACTTTTAAAGATTGGGTTCTGTTTTTCTGCGTTGTTGGTATTGTTTTATGCTTCATTTATAATCATATTCTAAGTACTCGTATAGATTCTTTAGAATCTGATAATGGTAATTATGGTATTGTTACTGTTACTGAAAATGAATGAGTGTGTGCTTCGAGCTCAAGCTTGCTAGCTCGCAGCACACACAAAAATGCACAAATTAAGAAATTATATTGGCTCTGATCCACGTTTGTTCAGAGCCTTTTATTGTGCATTTTTCACAAAATATTTATAAAGTGTTTACAAATATATGTTCCTGTGTTAGACTTTAATCTAAAGTTAATATTTTACTGATTGCATCAAATCAATCTGGTCTATGTCGTTCGATAAGAGCGATTTATATTTTACTCGTCATTTATTCGTTAAACTTAGATTTAGCGAATAAATGTGTACCATAAAATAGTACAGCTCCGCTTGCAGTCTCTCAATACAGGAGGTAACTTATGAGTAAAATTTATCATATAAAACCCAAAAACCAGACAAAGCCCCCCAAAGATCCTGTTTGGAAATATATTTTAGTAATTGTATTAGTAATAATTTTCCTTTTAATACGTGACCATAGAATAGATTTATCAGGCCTTTATGATTTCATTATGAGTACAAGAGGAATCTTGAATAGATAACACCTGTTTTGTATACATAAAAAAATTATCGTGTTATAATCTCAATAATAAAATTTAAAAAGATTTACACTTGGAGGAAAAATATGAACTATACAGAATGTATCGAAAATGCCAGACCACGTCTTGGAAAATACTGCAAGGCTTGTCCTGAATGCAACGGCCGCGCATGCAAAAACCAGATGCCCGGTCCAGGCTCAAAGGGCATCGGTGACACAGCCATACGCAACTACGACAAATGGAAACAAATCCGTGTAAACATGGATACTATTGCCGAAAATAAGCCTGTAGACACCGCTTTCTCACTCTTCTACCGTACTTTTAAATATCCGGTATTTGCAGGTCCTGTCGGTGCAGTACAGCTGCACTACGGAGACTGTCTGGATGATGTGACATACAACGATATCCTCGTGTCAGCCTGTGCAAAGAACGGCATTGCAGCTTTCACAGGTGACGGAACTGACCCAAATGTCATGGTTGCAGCCACCAAGGCTATCAAAAATGCAGATGGTGCAGGAATACCTACCGTAAAGCCATGGAACATTGAGACTATACGTGAGAAAATGGAGCTGGTACATGAATCAGGCGCATTTGCAGTAGCTATGGATATCGATGCAGCCGGTCTTCCATTCCTCAAAAATCTTGATCCTCCAGCCGGAAGCAAAACAGTTTCAGAGCTTTGTGATATCATACAGATGGCCGGAACCCCATTTATTGTAAAGGGAATTATGACCGTAAAGGGTGCGCTTAAAGCAAAAGAGGCTGGCGCAAGCGCTATTATTGTATCAAATCACGGTGGACGTGTGCTGGATCAGTGTCCTGCCACTGCTGAGGTTCTTGAAAGCATCGTAAAGGCTCTTGAAGGCTCAGGCATTAAGATTCTTGTAGATGGTGGCATCAGAAGCGGCACAGACGTCTTTAAAGCCCTTGCACTGGGTGCAGACGGAGTTCTTATCGCAAGACCGTTTGTAACGGCTGTATACGGCGGTAAGGCCGATGGTGTACGTGCATACATAGACAAAATCGGTACAGAGCTTGAAGACACCATGAAGATGTGTGGTGTATCTTCGCTTGATGAAATCACAAGGGACTGTGTGGTGACATTCTAGTTTAAAAACGTGCTTCATGACTTTTCGTTTTTATATAAATTCTTCATACAAAAGCACCATAACAGGCATCGTCACTACAGCGCAAAGCGTTGTCACTACATTTATTGCGCTGGCATACCTTGAATCATTGCCATACACCTGACACATCTGTGTGACAGTCGATGCCGAAGGCGTAATAACCGCCAAGAAAACAATAAGCATAATCTTTGGCGCATCTGCAGAAAGATATGCCATATGGCTGATTTTAATAAGAATAAGCGATATCAACGGAACCAGAAGCATCCTGAGAAAGGTAACAAAATACACCCTTCTGTTGGCAAAAACCTTCTTCAAATCCATCCCTGCAAATAGCATGCCTGTCACAATCATGCTTGCAGGTCCAATCATACTGCCGACAGAACCGATTGTGTCATTGATAAGCTGAGGCAGATGAATCCTTGTAAAGAAAAGCACCACACCTATTACTATGGAAATCATATTGATATTAAGGACAATCTTTCGCCAGTCATAGGAACTTTCACGGCTTATAATCTTTTTGCAGTGAGTCCACAAAAAATACCAACTGCACACTCATGAAAGCACAGCCGTAAAGCACCCACTCCTGCCCCAGTATAAATGTCACAATCGGAACAATCAGATTGCCTGAATTTGAATAATAAACTGATGCGACCTCCACCTCATTCATATGGAAAAGCCTGCCCATAGCAGAAATGATAAACAGCAAAACTAACTGCAAAATCACCGATGCTGCAAATGCAATCAAAAGACCTCTCACTGTTTTTGAAGTGTAATCCACCTGAAAAGCATTGATAATAACACACGGTATAATCAGATACAGCACAATCTTTGATAAAACCTTGCTGTCCTCATCCTTCACAATACCTGCTTTCACGATAATAAAACCCATTAAAATCATGATAAAAAGCTCTATTATCTGTTCCATTAAAAGTATACTGATATGCATAAAAATCATCTCCTGCTTTAAATATTTATGTCTTAAAAGGCATGCATATCTAATTCATAATTTATAAATCTATAATCTCGTAGTCCACTTTGAACAATCCCACACATCCGTCGCAAGCCCATCATAGAAATCCGGCTCGTGACATACCATCAGTATGCTGCCCTTATATTCCTTCAAGGCACGCTTCAGCTCATCCTTAGCATCCACATCCAGATGGTTGGTAGGCTCATCCAGAAGCAGAATATTTGTCTCTCTGTTTATCAGCTTGCACAGGCGTACCTTTGCCTGCTCACCACCGCTTAACACACGCACCTGGCTTTCAATATGCTTTGTGGTCAGGCCACACTTGGCAAGCGCGCTTCGCACCTCGTACTGCGAAAATGCAGGAAACTCGTTCCATATCTCCTCAATACATGTGGTTGTAACCGACTGATCCATCTCCTGCTCAAAGTACCCTATTTCCAGATAATCTCCAAGTGTAACACTTCCTGAAAGCGGCTTTATCAGCCCAAGAATACTCTTAAGCAGAGTCGTCTTTCCGATGCCGTTTGCACCGGTAAGAACAATCTTTTGTCCTCTTTCCATCTCAAGGTCGAGAGCAGATGAAAGCGGATCATCATAGCCAATGACCAGTCCATTTGTCTGGAAAATATATCGCCCCGGAGTACGCGCAGTCTTAAAGTTAAACTCCGGCTTTGGCTTTTCAGCAGCAAGCTCAATAACATCCATCTTGTCAAGCTTCTTCTGACGTGACATCGCCATATTCCTTGTAGCGACACGCGCCTTATTTCTCGCCACAAAATCCTTCAGCTCTTTAATCTCCTGCTGCTGTTTGTTGTACGCAGCCTCAAGCTGGGCTTTCTTCATCTCATAGACTTCCATAAACTTGTCATAATCCCCAACATATCTGTCGAGCTTCTTATTGTCCATGTGATAGATGAGATTTACCACACTGTTCAGAAACGGTATGTCATGCGAAATAAGAATAAACGCATTCTCATAATCATTCAGATATCTCTTAAGCCACTCAATATGCTCCTTATCAAGATAGTTGGTAGGCTCATCCAAAAGCAGAATATCCGGCTTTTCCAAGAGGAGCTTTCCCATCAGCACCTTAGTTCTCTGACCACCGCTTAAATCGGTAACATCCTTATCCAGCCCCAGGTCTAAAAGTCCAAGAGCCCTTGCAACTTCCTCAACCTTCGCATCTATCATATAGAAATCATGCATGGTAAGCATGTCCTGAATCGTGCCGGCTTCCTCCATCAGCTTATTCATCTCGTCCTCGTCCACATCGCCAAGACGTGCATATATGTCGTTCATCTCATTTTCCATATCATAAAGGAAATCAAATGCAGAGGAAAGAACGGAGCCGATAGTCATACCCTTTTCAAGCGCTGTGTGCTGGTCGAGATAACCCACACGCACCTTCTTTGCCCACTCTATTTTGCCCTCATCAGGCATAAGCCTGCCTGTGATAATATTCATAAAAGTCGATTTTCCCTCACCGTTTGCACCGACAAGCCCTATGTGCTCGCCCTTCAACAGTCTGAAGGAAACATCCTCAAAAATAGCACGGTCGCCAAAACCATGGCTTAGGTGCTCTACGTTTAAAATACTCATGTATACCTCTCTTCAAGATTTTATTTCCCCAATATGGCATTTTCTTCAAGATTTTATTTTCCCAATATGGCACTTTCTTCAAGATTTAGTCAGCAAGCTCATATTGTTTTGCCAGTCTGTTAAGCTCATCATGAACCTCTTTCACCAGATTCTCCGGGCCAATTATCTTAAAATTATCCCCCATTGCCATAATCCAATGAATAAAAAGCTTGTTATCAGCTACCTTCACAAAAACACGCGAATGAGCTTCATCCTTCTTTAAGATTGTCACATCGGTTCCAAACCTGTCAATTAGGACACCTATAGCGCTGTTTTTGCACAGTATCTCAGCCTTAATCTCTTCTCCATTGTACATACCAAACTTCGATTTGCCATAAGAAGCAATATCAAGTTTTTTAAGCTTCTCCCTGCCCTCACGGACTTTATTTTCAATCAGGATATTCTTCATCTTGTCTACACGGTAATGACGAATATCCTTTACCTGTGTATCATGGTCATATCCAATCAGATAGTAATTGCCATCATTCCACAGCAGTCCCCATGGACTGACATGATATCTGGCGCCGTCATGCTTCACCTCAAGCTCTTTTTTCGTATTCCACCGGCAATATTGAAACGAAAGACTTGAATTATTTGCAATTGCATTGTGTATGGCATCGACATTTTTCATGATGTCGCTATTCATGGTTTTCACTCTTCCGGCAACATATACCTGACGTTGCAGAGTGGCAGCCTCCTGTCTGCTTATAAGACTCTCCAGCTTCTTAATAAGCTCATTGGATTTCTCCTCAGTGATGAACTTGGCAGCCGCGACAGAATCCACTAAAAGCTTAAGCTCCGCCAGCTCAAATGCCCTGCCAATCACCTTATAATGGACATTCCTGCCATACTGCGTCTTTTGGGTTTTGATACCAAAATCATTCAGCTGTGCTATATCATCATACAGACTTTTTCTCGCAGCCGTGACATCGTATGCATGCAGCTTGTTTAAAATCTCATCAAGCGTAATATCATGGTTAGCATCAGTATTATTCAAAAGAATTTTGGCCAGATACAAAAGCTTTAGCTTTTGATTGCTCCTGGGTTCCTTAGATTGCTTCTCGGCAGTCAGCTCATTGTTTTCCGTTTCACTCATATACACTTATCTCCCCATCAATTTGTATTGTAACTATTCAGAAACACACGCACATTCGCAAAACCGCACGATACTCGTCACTTGATAATTGCAGCAAGTTTTTCGCCACACATCACACCGAGTATACATCCTAAACAGCTCAACAACACATATCCGCACCCAAGCAGGCAGTGATTATGTTCAAACAGATTATAGGATTCCAGCGAAAATGTAGAAAACGTGGTAAAACCACCGCATACACCGGTCTTCCAAAACAGAACCATATTCTTGGATACTCCATCCCTTGCACTTGTGATTCCGACAATAAATCCAATCAGAATTGCACCGATTACATTGGTGATTAGAGTCAAAAAGGAAAACTCAGTTTTTAAAGGTATAAGGCTGATGGCATATCTGGTAAATTGCACCTACGGCGCCACCCAGTGCTACAAATAAAAAATTCATGGTGGTTATCTCCTATATGTAAAATACGCGATTCTCTTTTTCTCGGAATCACGTCAGGATAATCTCCATCGACATATCCAAGAGCACAATGTCCGATTCCCTCATACTCATCCTCAATACCGAGTGATTTGAGAAGCTTCTTGCCCCAGTCAGACTCAAACTCTTCCTTCGCGCGGTGAATCCAGCAGCTTCCTACACCCAGATCATGTGCTGCAAGCATCAGGTTTCCCATCACAAGACTTCCATCATAAACATGTGTCGGCCAGTCCTTCTTTCCAAGAACGATAAGAATAACCGGCGCACCGTAAAATGGATCAGTATTACTTCCCATTATGTCGGCATTTTTCTTAGCGATTTCATCCCTTATTTCCTTGTTTGTCACCTGAATAATAATGGTGTTCTGTGCACCTCTGCCGTTTGCCGCAAAGGTTCCGGCCTCAATTATCCGGTCAAGGATGTCCTGCGGAATCATGTTCGGTTTGAATTTGCGAATGCTTCTTCTGGTTTTCATTTCTTCTAATACTTTGCTCATGATTTTGTCCTCCCATTAATTCAAAAATTTATAATCTCTCTAGCATCATAAAAAGCCGAACCGTCAGCGCCTATTGCAGCCTTTTGATTAATTTCAGTAGATATAATGCATAATACATATTTGTTCCCCCGTTTTAAGTATTATGCAGTAATTAAGCATAATTTGCAAGTATGCATAAATACTGCATATGTTATTATTAAGCATCTATATCGTATAATTGTCAAATCAGATTTTTATCTCATTAAACACTTTCAAGTATCCGTTTGAAATGATATTTACAACAATTCCTTTAACTTCGCCATCTCATCCTCAGACAACGTAACACCCTTTCCCATCTTCTCGTGCTCCGGTGCCCAGTCTCTGATATCATACTTTGGTTCTCCACCATTCCATGAAATTCTGTTGAGTTCCTTTGTCCATCCTTTGGCACTTTCTGAGAGGGTGCCGATGTGTTCTACTATTTCATATTTAAAATCTGCCATAAATTCTCCTTCTACATTCATCAAATTGTTATTCACATACCTTTTTATCCAACGATGGGTCATTCATAATATTTAATAAACTCTGATAGCTATCAACATCGTGGTAAACCACCTTACTGTTAGACATTTCATTAAACAACTTTTTAGCACAAGAAATCTTCGCTTGCTCTATTGGTCTGAGATTAAGCGTTTCCATTGTACCTTTTGTTTCAGCAACAAAGAATATGTGTTTAACTGTCCCCTCATAAAATGCGATTGCCCAGTCAGGAGAATAATTACCTACCGGAGTAGGAATTTGAAATGTTCTTGGAAGTTTTGCATATACACATACTTCTGCTGCTGCATCCAAATCTTCAGCAAATTTTCTCTCAATACTCTTTTCTGCCGAACCATCCGTAAATACATAATCCTGAATGGCTTTCTTTGCAAGGAATGCCTTATCAAAACTCTGTGTATTCTTTTCGGCTGTGAAGATTGTGCTATCGTATTCTCCTTCAATCGTATCATATGAAATATGTTCCACAATCATTGTCGCTTTCTGCTCATTGATAAGCCTGATAACCTTTGTAATAAATTCTTCCGGATTATTCTTGAACATATATAACTTATCAGCTCTGATTCCCTGCAGGATTGCCGACACGGTTTTACGGGTAAGCGTCGTTCCATCAGCCACTTTACCGATAAGGTCATACTTAATCCGACTTGTTTCTGCGTGTTTTAGCGCTTGTGTCCTTGTCTTTTCTCCTGTAAATGAAGCACCACGCTCAACCTCATACTCATTCATTTCTGCTTTTTGACGACCAATGGTTGTTGTATACTGAAGTTCAGAAACAAAAAGTTTTTCATCAATATGAGCGATTGCTTTCTTAATCAGTTCGTCACTATCGAACTCAACTGTGTAGGCATACTTGTGGTTAATTTCTCGCCATAACGCCTGAAATTCTTTCTTGGCAAAATTATCATTAAGCGGATTATCCTTAACTTTTGTTTCATGACCATCTGTAAACATATCCTGAAGAATACTATCATCATATACAGATTGAATAAGCGTATGGATACCCTCTGCCATTGGTTTAAGCTCATCCGGCAGTTCTGCGACAGTTCCACTCTTAATTTCCTGACGGTATTTATCCGTTACTTTACGCTTCATATCTACATAGCCATTCTGAATAAGATAAAATTCAATAGCATTTGCAGTTTCGTCATCTATAAGTGTAGGAACATCATCCACTTTGATATACTTGCCCTTAAAATATTCACTGGATGCAACATTAGGTCTGTCATAAAGAACTTTCTTAATATCAGACTGTAAATCTGTAACAAATGTCTTGTAACTTTCACTTGCAACAACTCTCAACACGTTAATATCGTGTACTGTTTCTCCGCAGCTTTCAACATCCATTCGATTACCATTCTGATTCACACACAAACGGAGTCCACGCCCCACCTCTTGACGTTTTGCAGTATTACTATCGGAATGTTTAAGCGTACAAATCTGAAATACATTCGGATTATCCCAGCCTTCACGCAATGCCGAGTGGGAAAATATAAATCTTGTAGGCTCATCAAAAGAAAGCAATCTTTCCTTGTTCTTTAAAATCAAGTCATATGCCGAAATATCATCGGAGAACTCACTGCCACGCTTTACTTTACTGTCGATAGCATGTTTTTTATCAATACTGAAATAGCCTTTATGTACTTCTTCTACATCACTACAAGTTGATTTTAAATATCTCTGGTACGGAGTATCAAGCAATGTTACATATTCATTAAGCACGTTTATGTACTCCTGCTCAAACATCTTGCCGTATTCGCCAAGAACTTCATCTCCGTTTTCATCGTACTGGCGATACTTTGCAACTTCATCAATGAAGAACAATGACAGACATTTAATTCCTTTATCAAAGAGTTTTTCTTCCTTCTCAAAATGAGAAAGAATGGTTTCCCTTATCTGAATACGACGCATATCTTTTTCAGAAATATCGCCAACAATATCTCCCGTACTTATAACTTCTCCGTTTGTAAAGTTACTGTTCCACGAAGCGGGTCAATTTCAGAAATGGTATAACCTTTGTACTGTTCCATCTCTTGTGAAACATAATATAAATCATCGCCCACACCAAGAATACGGGATTCACGGTTAATGGATTTATTGTACCCAATTTCAAGTTCAATTTTTGCCATAGGCGGTTTCTTACTTGAAAGCACAATCTGTTCAAGGTACAAATAACTGTCTGTACCTCTGAAATTCTTAACCTCAAATCCTTTAACTTCAATCTTCTTAACCAATTTCTTATTAAATGCGTCTAAAGCATCAAGAACATAAATAAGATTATGGTGCTTTGCATGTGTAGCAGAATAATTAAGGCTAAAAAAGCGGATTAAAGTTTTTCAATGCTTTTTGTGTTACTTCTCCACCCATCTTCTGCGGTTCGTCAAGAATAATAATCGGTCTATTCGCTTTAATTACATCAATCGGACGGCGAGAGCCAAATTCATCACGCTTTGAATAAATAACACGAGCCGCTGTATCTCCTTTTCTTCCCTCAACATTTTTATTCTCATTTAAAGAACTTGCAAATGCCTGAGTATTGATTATCATCACATTGATGCCTGAACTACTCGAAAAATTATCAAGCTGATTCAAGTTGGAACTACTGTAAACGAAGAAACGAGCCTTTTTTCCATAATATTCCATAAAATGGTCAGCTGTTATCTCAAAGGATTTTTTACTCCCTCACGAATAGCAATACTTGGAACTACTACTATAAACTTGCTCCATCCGTACTTTTTATTCAGTTCAAACATCGTCTTGATATATACATATGTCTTACCGGTACCCGTTTCCATTTCAATATCAAGACTGCATCTTCCCATATCTTTTACAAGAGAATTTGAAAGCTTAATATTATTCTGACGCTGTAAAGCCTGAATGTTACTGAGAAGCTGTTCATCCGAAAGCTCCACCAGTTCATTCTTGTATCCGGTATCATTTGTCGGGTCATACAGTTGCATCTCTTCATCTGTAAATCCCAATGTCATCTGCATATCCTTGGACTTCGTTTTACCGAGGTCACGAATATAACTGATTTTATCGTAAAAGCCCTGTCCATTAAAAACCTTTACAACTGCGTCAACAGCGTCCGTTTGATATTGTTGTATCTTAAAATTAAACTTCAATTTGTCAGACCTCCTTCGTAAGTGTCCCAAAGGAAAGTAACAAAAGTAATACTGCATCCCACTGCAAGTTTTGCGTGTCTTGTTTCCAGCCCTGTAAATGAAGCACTTTTACCATGTCCACTACCATACGGATTTCTGATTTCAGCAAGCTTTGTTGTTATTCCTCTCAAATTTCCAAGAACTGCTTTTATATTTTCTGAAACTGGGTCAGAGTCTGGAATATTTTTCGGAGTAAGATTAAGGCGTTTTAGAGTTTCACCCGTAAGTTTACTCATATCCCAGTTCTTATCCCAAGTCACACCTTTATTATCCAAAATTGTTTTACAACAACTTTCAATCAGTTCTTTTGCTTTTCCGATAGCATCTGTCGGATTTTCGTTTTGCATTCTCAGCATTAGTTCTATCTGCTTAGAAAGATACTCGCTCGAAAATTTTTCCTGTAACTCAGCAGCATTTGTTGCAAGAGGTGTTGTAACATTCAATACTCTATCCATATATGCCCGACACTTTTTATACAAACGAGCGTACTCGGCATTATATCTGAAATACCCATATATTTCCTCATCTGTTTCTTGCGTATATTCTTTTTCGTAATTTTCCTCATAGTAATCTAATAAATCTTTTAGCAGCTTAATAACATTTCCTTCGGAAGCTTCATTAACATATGCTGACAGTGACTTTCCTTTTGACATTTTATACTTATCACAAAGGGCAATTCCTATGCTTCCCATTGTAAAAACATCAAAGTCATTCGTACTAAAATCCAATACATAACCGCCTCGGTTAAAAAGCTTTAAAAACGTTCCCACTTCAATTTTTGTTAATGTTTCCACTTTACAGCACCTTCCTTACTGTGTCAGGGCTGTATGTAGCAAAAATCTGCTCGAAATTAGTTGCGACACTATCGTTTGCCATTGAGCTGTCACGCATAACAAAATAATATGGCTTCTGTTTTGCAATCTCTGTAATCGCTTCTTCAGTTACATTGTCATCAAAGCAAGCAATCAAGTAATTATCTTCAACATTAAATACTCTCTTTCCAGCGATAGTAGCTTCCTTGATTTTGCTTGAAAGAAGCACCCCTAAATCAAGCATAACTTGGAACAATAAATCTTCCGGAGTTCTATCCTCTTTGATATTATCTTCAAGGTTCGAAAAAAGAGATGGCTCATATTCAGCAGGGTTGTAGTATACCTCTTTCATATTGGATGCGTCACATTTCAGAACTCGAAAGCCGCTGTCTAGACCAACAGTCGTAAGGGGAGCGGCTTCTTTAATCTTCTCGCCAGCTTTGATAATCCTTGTTTTACCTACATCACAAATGTTCTTAAAACCAGCTTTATATGCCTCTCCGTTAGAGTCACATACCTCTGCAACTTGAACCAAAATAAACTTTCTTCTACCAGCATCTTCTGCGTTTTTTGTTCCATGACCGCTTGAGCTGTAGTGGCAGAGCCAGAAAAGAAATCAAGAATAATATCGTCTTTACCGGCAAAAGTCTGTAGTAAGTATTTTATCAGTTGAACAGGCTTAACAGTATCAAAACCGTGCTGTTTGCCAACAAGATTGCCCAGCTCTGTCTTTCCGCTTTCGGCAGTTCCGCTCAAATCAGAGTCAATATAAGTGTAAATAGGATACAATGGATCAGATTCCTCTTGAGCGTATTTTTTCTCCATCGGAGTACCATCTTCGTTTATGTACATATGATTAGTATCGTAAAGACGGTCGATGGTTTCTTTTCCTGCTTTCCAGCGAAAATCTTCATTCGGTGTATAACCGTGAGATTCAAATCTCATAGTTTCGCGGCGGAAAGTCCCCCTGTTAGAAGTTAATATTGTTGTTGTTCTGAATTTTCCAAGTTCATCTTCATGAGGATAGGTACGTTCTTTTGCAGGAATTACATTATACATTTGTGTTTCCGGGTCAACCTTGGAATACACAAGAATATATTCTGCAACCCTCTGCGGTCTAAACCGTGCGTTTCCTGCATTGGTAGGTTTCGCTCTTGATCTCCAAACAAAACATCCTACTTGATTATTGGAACCATAGATTTCGTCCATTACTGCCTGCAAGTTACGAAGCTCCTTATCTCCAATTGATACGATAATTACCCCATCATCTGCAAGTAAGTCTTTCGCAATACGAAGTCTCGGATAAATCATATTTAGCCAATCGGTATGGAAGCGTCCATTACTCTCAGTATTGGTAACAAGTCGATTGCCATCCCTATCATATTGACCGCTATTTGCAAGGTATTCACTTGTAGTTTGAGAGTAATCATCGTCATAAACAAAATCTTTTCCTGTGTTATACGGTGGATCTATATATATCATCTTGATTTTGTCGAGATAGGTTTCCTGCAAGAGTTTTAATACTTCAAGGTTATCGCCCTCAATATAAAGGTTTTCTGTATTATCAAAATCCACACTACCACTACTACAATATGGTTTTCCCTCACTATCTGCTCCAGTTGGAGTCATTTCATCATCTCGAACAGGACGCAGAGTCTTATTGATAGGGGCATTGGCAAGAATAACAGATTTCTTCTTGTCAGGCCAAGTAAACTGATAACGTTCTTCATTTCCGTCAACCCCCTTGCATGAAATCTCCTGCATAAGTACGTCCTTATCAATAGCACGAACCACTTCGCCGTTTTCATCAATTGTTTCAGTAACAGCATTTGGAAACATTGCCGCTAACTTCTTAAAATTCTCATCAGCTTTATTAACTGTCTGCATTTTGAGCTTGTCCATTTTCTTTTTCCTCCAATTTTTCTAAAGGCTTCAATCTTAATAAAAAATCCGTAAACAAAATCGCATTTAATGCCATTTTCTTATTCGGATAAGTATTGTACCAACAATGTGCAATGCCATGACGTCCGGGAACATCTGGTTTAACTTCTTCAACTTTTCTGCAATCATAGAAAATAAATTCTTCACAAAAAGAGGCGAAGATTTTATCAAATTCATTTTCTTCTATCAACTTAGTTAAATTTTCACGAGTTTTTCTACTTACTCTGTAACTATTATCATTCACTTTTTCCTGAATGATTCCTTCCCACAATGTTGATAAAGCACTTACTGTCAAAGCATATTCTCTACGATGGTATGCTTGAACAGCTTGAACTAAAATCCTTATCATATAAGACGGTAATCCCATCTTTCTCCATCTACGTTTAAAGTTATCAATTTCATCCTTATCATAATAAGAGAAAATCAGTCTATCAATTCTCTTTATACGGTTCTTACTTGCTCTACTGGAATTCAATATTTCAAGCATTTCATGGACAATTCTAAAACTTGCAATCCACCCTGCATAAGGAAACCACTTGGCATCAAACATTGCTTTTAAGAATACATCATTGACTTCTCTGTAATCGTGGTCAAAACCTGCTGCCCGAATGTTTTCAAGTATACTCGTCAATGGAGAAAAATCTATCGTTTGTAACCACTTACCTAATCTAGAAGTAATGGATTGTATTTCCCTCATTGCGGAATTATTGACAAGAGTATTAAGACCCGAAATTAAATTTGCTGTTGCATTCTTACCTAAATCATCCAATATCTTAATTGCTGGAATATCAAATTGATAATTATGTAGGGACGATTTGATTGCTAATTCCCCAATACTTTTAAAAGCATTATTATTTGCCGATGCAATAGCTGCATTTATTTTTGGGCTCATTTGTAATGCTCTTGACTTCATAACATTCATATTATCCTGAGCAATCCTCATCGCACTATTGTCAGTTATGTTTCTCATAGCATCTAAAGCTTGTGTAGATACCTCAAATTTCGGAATATTAACGCCTTCAACAAGCTGTTGCATCTTTTTTTCTTGTTCTAATATTGGAGAAAATTTTTCTTGCAATTTTTCACTTATTTCAATGCTTTTTCGTAAAGCCTCTGGAATATTATCATTATTGTTGTTGTCTATCGTTAATCCCTCCAATTTTTAAAATTTTTATCTAATTTGCAGATAACATATCAAATTCATTTTTCAAATTTCTAACCTTTGATACAAGCTCAAACTTCTTTTTAGGCTGCTTCTCTGCCCTTGCCTGCTTTTCAAGTTTTGCAATCTCTTTTTCGAGCTTCTGCTTTTTTTTCATTTATCTCTATCTGTTCATCAAGTGAATTTCCTTTTTCTATATTCACTTTACCGACAGCAATAACGATATTCTCCCAGACAGTATCGAGATTTAACCCTTTAAGTTCAACCTTTTGTTCTTCTGTCTGCATCCATGCTGTCTGCATTACCTTTGTATGATAAATAGCAAGTCTGCTTTCATTCTCATATTCAAGAACAAATAAAATATTTTGCGGTATCAACTTAGAAAGCGTCGCTATCGTTTTTTCGTCATATTCTTTCTTTTTTAGAGAAACACGCAAAACAAAAAAGCTTTTTACATTTTCTCCAGCAGGAATATTAATCTTATTGGGGGCAATCTCATTTACTATCGTAATTCTTGAAATATCAGCATCAATTTTTTCTTTTGCTGCTGTATTCATTTGAAATTTCGTATAAATTGCTTTTTTCGGAAGCTGCTTACTTGTTTCCGTTAATTGTGGTAATCCCAGCATATCATACTCCTCTATTTTACAATTAAAAAGCTAATAAGTTCAAAGTCATTCAAACCTTTTATCTCATTACTCAAAAAGCTAACCTGACTGCCACCTAAGAAATTGTCTATATCACTTTCATCTTTCAATTCAATGATAGATGCAATGGCATCTCCAAGTAAATCCGAATATTTTCCCATTCTCCGACCATCGTCTGTTTCATCATTGAATTGGGCACATAATTCTTTATCTGGTTCCTTTTTACCTTTACATAAAAGCCTGAATGAATCCAACATCTCCTTTGGTGAAAGATGATCTACGATTACCTCGCCTTCTTCTGACATATATACCATATAGTAGGGATGTAGCCTGTTCTGTTTGTTGATATTTATCTCATTCTTTATGTTTCTAAGCACAAATATTACACCCGCCGGCAATTCTTCCGTTGCTTTCACCACAGCATTCATTCCATGCGGTGCCTTTTCAATCTCAGGATGTGTCTTAATATAATCAAGCAAGTCCAGTCTGAACTCATTCAACCCAAGATCCAAAATTGATATTCCGGATGACATATCTTCAATATCTACCACTTCCTCCTGTAATCTCTTGAGCTGCTGTTTTCGATATTCTAAATCTCCTTTTTCCTCCGGACTGAGAACATTGTCATCTCCCGTAGCTGTCATATCCACGATTTTCATTCGAGTTTCCACTCTGGCTTTAAGATTAATATATTCATCCAATGTAATATTGGGCCAGAAGTTTACAAGCTGGATACATTCATTTTTACTTCCAATTCGATCAATACGTCCAAATCGTTGTATGATACGAACTGGATTCCAATGAATATCATAATTAATCAGATAATCACAATCCTGTAGATTCTGACCTTCCGATATACAATCCGTTGCTATCAAAATATCTATTTCGGCTTTTTCATTCGGCAATAGCAGACTTTTTCCCTTAGATACCGGAGAAAAACATGTTAATACTGTGTTTAGGTCTGTTTTCAAACCTTTGATCGTAGTCTTTCCATCTACTGAACCTGTAATAATTGCTGTGTCCAATCCATATTTTTTCTTCACATACACACTTACTGTGTCATACAGATAATTCGCTGTATCTGCAAAAAGCAGTAAATATGATTATTTTCTTATTACCGGTATTGATAGGATGTTCCTGCTTTTCATCTATCACATTAAATAAGGTCTGCAATTTGCTATCATGTACAGGTGTTATATCTGCAATCATCGCAAGAAGCAAATCCAGTATTTCCTTATCTCTTTCCAGCTCGCGTCTCCATGACTTATAATCCATATCTGCAATATCTATTCTTACTTTCTTTCCAATTGCAAACACATCATCATTCTGGTCATCCCCATCGAAATCCATATTTGTAATATCATTCAAATTCAATGAGGATTTATTATAGCCATGTTCAAAATCTGCAATGCTCTTTATGGTATCGGTAATAAGATCGTTGATACGTTTTAATGTCAGTCTGAAGGAATATACTGAACTTTCCATTCGCTTCATAAGGTTTATTGACATCAATCTTCTGATTCCCTGCTCACGACCGGACTGTGTAAGTCCTCCCTTTACATGGTTTGAATCATACACATCTTTATACTTTGCTAATTTACTTGGCAGGATATAATCCGTTGGTGTATATATGCATAGTCTAAGCAGATTCAGCTCTTCAAATATCTCATTATAATTGATTGCCTTGCTTAAATCTGTCAAGCCCGGTCTTTTTTTGATATAGGTGGATTTCTCTTTGGAAATGTTCCTATATCTGATGTATCATAATATTTCTGAATATGCTTTCTTGAACGTGCAATCGTTACACTATCAAGCAGTTCAAAAAAAGTCGAAATCAAGCATTTTTAAAAGTTTGCTTGTAGTTCTATCCTCCGGTTCCCATTTACTCCATGTATTAAAGGCAGTCTGTGCCTGCTTGAAAATATCATCAATACTCTTATGTGTATTCAACTTTTCATCCAGCAGCTGACTTTCACCCTCATAAGCAAGAGCAATCTGATTCTTCAAATCTACAAATCGATTATTTACCGGTGTGGCAGACAACATAAGCACCTTTGTCTTAACACCCTTTCGTATAACCTTATTAAGAAGCTTCAGATATCTGTTTTCTTTCTCATTCTCACCGGATATTTTCCCACCATTACGGAAATTATGTGATTCATCAATAACCACCAGATCATAATTTCCCCAGTTTACCATATCCAGATCCATACCATTGGAATTTCCTGACTCTCTGCTTAAATCTGTATGAAACAGTACATCGTAGCGCATACGATCAGCTGCAATCGGATTGTTGATGTAATTATACTTATATGTATTCCAGTTATTTGCCAGCTTCTTAGGACACAACACAAGCACAGATTTATTCCTATTCTCGTAATACTTTATTACAGACAGTGCAGTGAATGTTTTTCCTAAACCTACTGAATCTGCCAGGATGCATCCATTATACTTCTCCAATTTATTGATAATTGCTAATGCAGCATCCTTCTGAAAATTATAGAGCATCCCCATATCTTGCTTTCTTTAAAACCGGTTGCCTCATTTGGCAGAACATCCTCTGAAACATCTTCAAGAAATTCATTGAAAATATTGTATAATGTTACAAAATACAGATAATCCGGCGAATTTTCATTATAAACAGTTGTGATGTTCTCAATCACTTCATCTGTCACTTCCTGAAGCTTTGATGAATCATTCCATATCTGTTCAAATAGCTGCAAGTATGCTGTACTCATTGGTGCTTCTGATTTCTGAACAATATAATAAGCATTATTTCCGCGTTCACAACCTAAATCTACTGTTGTAAATCCGCTTAATGGCATATAATTCTTATCATCTACATTAATAAATCCCATCATATTTTCATTTGTCACATTTGACTTGAATACTGCCTTTTACGAATCCACTCCGCACATTCTTTTGCAATTGCCTTCTGTGTCATCTCATTACGAAGCTTAACTTCAAACTCTGAACCAAACAGATTTTTCTCACGTTCCTGTCTTGGTATATAAAATTCTCTTTTCTCGCGCTTTGCTTTTTCCTTAATGAATGTTGGTGATGTGAAAATAAAACGCAATTCATCCACATTTTTAAGTTCTTTCTTTAACTCAGCAAATGCATAAATAGAAAAGCAGGCTGCAGCAATAGACACTTTACTGCCCTTATGTATTTCAGTTGTCAAATCTTCTTTTAGTGTCTTATTGACATTATCTATTATTTCCAATTCCTTTTGCCTCCTTCGTTTGTTCTATGCATTATGCTTATTTTTCTTATACCTTGCATCTGCTGGCTTCTGTGAAGTATCAGGAATTAACCACATTTTTCCTTTTTAATCGCACCATCAACTCTTCCCTCTGTACATAAAACTCCTATTCTTCTAATAGAAATATTCCATACCTTTGAAAGTTCTGTCGCTGTTAAATACTCCATAATAAGAATATTATATTCTACTATCGGAATAATAGCAATCAGATCAATATAGAGTTTCGCCAGTACCACCATGCCAATAATTATTTATCTTTTCCTTATTTTCTTCTATTTGTTTTAAATAGCAATCATAACAGAAAGCATAATCTAACCAAGCTGGATTATTTCCACATCTAACACACAATTTTTCAATTTTCTTATCTTTATTACATCTACAACACTCTGACACTTTCTTCTTTTTTGAAATAGAGTTTGCTTTGATAATTATTTTTTAGTTTTCTTCCTTTTCCCCATATTTTCTCCATACTTACTAATATTTTACCACATAGTACTTGAGTCATACAGTCTTTTTACAAATTTTTACCACTCACCTCGTCCTCTTCTACTATCATCGGCTTGTCCTTATCGATACTGATTACTTTGCAAATCACTCCGTCATCAGTCACAAACACAATCTTTCCTTTTGCCTGTCCTCTTTTTTATGTAAATTAAAAAATGAGCCATCATAAGAAAGTCATTTTGTATTTCTTTCTTATGATGGCTCTAGCTTATCACATTACGAGTCCCAAAGTCTGCCCTCGTAACTCGAATTTTTGTTCGAAGATTACTGTTCAGTCCCTAGCCAGAAGCCCTCTCTCGTAACCATATTTTATTTATAAAAACATCTATAATCCTTAAACAAAAAATCGCTCAAACTCACGGTCTAAGCGATTTTTCTATTCGGGAATTGGTTTAGTTCCCCATCTTTATATAAGCTCTACTCAAGCTTGAATTTGCCGACTTCCGTTGCCAGATCCTCTGCGATGCCATTGTTGTCGGAAGCCTCGCTTTGGATATCATTGACGTTACCGGTAAGCTGTACGGAAGACTCGGAAACTCCCGCAATGCCCTTGGCACTCTCTTCCACGGCAATGTTGACTGCAGAGATGGATTCACGGATGCCATCCATCGTGCTGCGAAGTTCTTCCGCAGTCTGCGCGAACTGCTCCATCATTGCACGCATTGCATTCGCATCGGTCGCATAATTTTCACTCGTTGCAACAAGACCTCCGAAGCCTTCCTCTGTGGAATTGCGGACAAATTCGATCATCTGCTGCGATCCCTCTGCCAGTTCATCCACTGCCTGAATGACCTCTGCACTCACCTGGCGGATTTTTGCTGCGGCATCCGCAGAATTACCTGCCAGCCTTCCGATCTCATCCGCAACCACCGCAAAGCCGCGTCCTGCTTCCCCTGCGCGTGCCGCTTCAATACTTGCATTCAGCGCAAGAAGATTGGTCTGTTCCGTAATCTCGATAATGTTGGAAGTCAGAATCTCGATCTGTTCCACCGATTTGGACTTTGCAATCTTCTCATTTAAAGAAGCCGCCATCTTCTCGGTCTCAATGTTTGCTTTCTTCTCTCCCTCCGCTGCTGCATCATTCGCCCCGGAAGCACGGCTCTCCATCTCCTGAGAAGAGACTTTTCCGGCATCCGCAGAGCCTGCAATACGCTCTACCGATGAATAGATTTCGTCAATTGCCTCCGTGATCTGATTGAGTGAAGAAGTCGTTTCCTCCATCGCCGCACTCATCTCCTGCATCGTTGCCGACACATCGGTAATGCTTTCATCCGCAGAGCTCAGATGATCCACCATTTTGCGGGAAGAAGACATAAGCCGCATGGATCCGGACGAAATTCCGATCATAATCTTGCGGATATACGCTAACAACTCATTCACATTGCCCGCAATCAGTTCCAGCTCGTCCCCGCTTCTGACATCCAGTTTCTGAGTCAGATCACCCTCATTATGTACCAGATCATAAATCTTCGCATTTACCTGCATCAGTCCCTTTGTAATCCTGCTAACGATAATCGTCAGAATCAGGATTGCCAGAATCAGACAGATGCCTCCGATCTGTAACGTCTGGACAACTGCCTTCTGTAATTCTGCTGTAATCGATGACGCATCATAATCGCATCAAGTATTGCAACAACCTTGCCTGCATTGTCCTCAATAGGCTTGTATACCGTAATCAGATCTCCGTCTTCTGTATGGTCGATGTAATCCTGAATGTATTCCTTTCCACCGAACACCGGCTCCAGTTCCGCGTATGAATCCGCAAATTCATCACCGACTTTTGCCGCATCCTCGTCCGAATCCACACCATAATACACTTTCTTTCCGTCCGTATACAATGTGTATAAAAAAGCAATTCCGCATGCTTTTTGCTTTTTTCTGAGATCGCCTTGCAGATTCTGATAGACCTGCGTACCTTCCGATCCTACCGTCACTTTGTATACCAGCTTGGCATCCAGCGAATCCGCAACGATCGTTGCCGCCATGTCTGCTTCCTCAACGCCCATCCTCACCATGCTTTTCTCAAAACGCGTGTAGGAATTGTATCCCATCAAACCACAGACGAGTACAACGATTATGATTGACGGAATCAGGATCTTCGCGCGGATTGTGAGTCTCCTTGTACGAATTTTGCCTTTGTTCATTTCAACGCTTCTCCTTATGTCTACATTGTATGGCACAAGTATAACACATTATCTAACGATGGGCAACGGGCATGTTCGTCAATTATTATCGCCTAAAATGAAATTTTAAATTCCACCACCACATTTGGTGGTGGAATTTACTCCCGCACAGTAAAGGTTTACTCTTTCATATAAAAATGGTAAGGTTATCTTTCTTTCTGACAGCAGTAGAAAGAAGGATATCCATGAGTAAATATATTCCAGGAAACCAGAAGCACCTTTCCCTTGAAGACCGTATCTATATCGAAAATGAACTGAACAAGGGAGAAACCTTTAAGAACATTGCCCGCTTTCTTTGCAAGGATCCAACAACCATTTCCAAAGAAGTAAGGGCTCACCGTCTATCCGACTGGTATCACAAAGGTACTTTCTATAATGCCCATAACTTTTGTATTCATCGCTTCCATTGCCGGAAAACCAATGTCTGCGGAAAAATCATTCTCTGCGATGTAAAATGTACTTCCTGCCCCACCTGTAATCAAACTTGCAAGGATTTTGTGAAGGAACAGTGCAAAAGACTGGATAAGGCACCCTATGTCTGTAATGGCTGCACAAAAAAGATAAATCATTGCACCATCGCCCAGAAATACAGATACGATGCACGTTTTGCTGATAGAAAATACCGTGAAAAGCTTTCCGGTTCCAGAGCTGGTATAAACATGACAAAACATGAATTACGCAAAAAGGATGGCATTGTTTCTCCTTTAATCGAGCAGGGACAATCTCCATATCAAATCATTACCAATCATCCAGAACTGGATATGTCAGTCCGTTCCTTGTACACCTATCTGGATCAAGGTCTGTTTACAGCCAGGAACATTGATTTAAAACGTAAGCCCGGCTTCAAGCCACGAAAGTGCCATAAAACACAGATTACAAACAGAACGGTCTTCGAGAAAAGGTTATTCAGTGATTTTAGTGAGCTGCAGTTATCCTTTTTCTTCACTAAGGAAAAGCTGTTCCTTTTTCTCCTGAATCGTTGTACCAAATGAAATTCAGCGTACCAGCATCTACTATTGTGATCCCATGCGTAGCGGACAAAAAGGAGGTCTTGAGCAGGCTCACACCATGCTTCGCATGGTGCTTCCCAAAGGAACTAGTTTTGAATTTTTTGACACAATGGGATGTGAATCTAATCGTGAATCACATCAACTCCACTCCAAGGGAAAGTCTTAACGGAAGAACACCTTATGACGCCGCATTAGAGACCCTCGGAAAAGAAACCTAAACGCATTTCAGCTTAAGCGCATTGACCCTGATTTGGTCAATCTAACGCCTAAGCTGATTCGCTTCAACCATTAACAACCACTTAGAAATCTGCTGTCGGACTGGAAATTAAACTTTCACATTTTCCTCACATGACCGGTGGAATTTAGTCTCGCACACTACCTTCCAGTGGTCCGTTTGTCATACCATCAAATCAGCTTTTTTCCAAGAAGTTACTCCTATTATAACAGAAATAAGCGTTTTGAGCTTATAAAACTCTTAGAAAATCAAGAACTTTTAAATGAGTGTGGAATTTACTTCTGCACTGGAATTTACTTTTTCAAGTTAGCTCAATTATTATCGCCTTACAAACTGGGACTTTCATTTACAAACCAGGAATCTCGGTTACAAAACAGGACTTTCATTTACAAATGGGGAGTCTTGGGTTACAAATGGGATTCTCAGTTTACTATTTACCAAAACATAATAATCTTTTTCACATAACGTTATATATTTATTATTTTTTGTAATACTAGAAGGCGGAAAGTTTAATCCCAGTCTTCAGCTTTGTATTCGGATATGTAAAGTACTTAACAAAACATTAAACGATTTATTTTGGGAGGAGGACAACTTATGAAAACCACCATTCACTGTGATGAAAGGATCACAAATATTCGGCACACAATTTATGTTAAACTTTTTTGGGGTATAATTATAGCAAATGAACTTACTTATCTACTAGATTATTTTTTAAAACAAGCTTAAACGGTTGGGTTATTCCATTAGCGCCTGATGTGTTAATCATTTGGATGTCAATAAAAGGAGTTCTTTTTAATGGAACCCAACATTTTCCACTCTGGTGTTGGCTATTTGCACTATGCTATTCTAGTTTAAATACTATTATCGTTTTTGTTGAGAGTTTCCAAATTGATACTGTTTTCTATCTTGAACAGATTAATCAAAGAATTATTGTCTCCTTAATATTTCTAACTGTTTATTTCCTTGGAGTATTGTTATTTTTTACATTTCTTATCGTATTGCTATAAGAAAAATTAAAAAAACTTTCTACTGACATCTAATTATGTAAAATTAAATGATTATCAATCCCACATTCTTCTTTTAATAAAGCGATAAGGTTTCCCCTTATCGCTTTACATTGAAATCAGAACATACACTCCTTCCCATTTATAAATAATATAATCTCTTTTCACATCTTGAGAAATTCTTTATTTCCGTTCTTCTGAAAATGCATAATTACGACGACTACACATTTTGTATATTTCTTTACAATCTCTTTACTGTATTTTGGATTTGCATCATCTTCCTTAACCTGAAGGTTATGAATACACTCAACTCTTTCCTTTGTATAAGTTCCAGCAGCAATCATACCTTTCAAGGCACTTTCCCTGAACACATGCAGACGTTCTGCATCATTATATTTTGGAATACGATGAGTGTAATTCTAATCACCTCTTCTATAGAAATGTCCAACCATCTTCTGTCGGTATATAATTTACCGGAATCTCATTGTTCAGTAATTCACCGATCCAATCTGCCGCATACTTCATTCCTAATTCTTCCATGTTAAAATGCCCGATATTGAAACATGCTTTGTGTTTTCCCATATACGCAGCGTCCCTGATATAAGAAAGAATTGTCCATTCAATGATTTCTCCCGGAATGATAGCATCAATATTCTCTGTTTCCATATATTTCATAATTTCCATGTCATAACTATGGTAATATCCATCTTCTTTTATTTCGTCTACCATGGCACTATTAGGATACAAATGTGCCACAATCGCTACTCTTTTCATCTTATCTTCCGGATTTCCAACAATACGTACTCCATTCATGCCTATTTTTTTTTTTTTAATTCTTCTCCAAGTTCAGACACGGTACATTCCGGAATATCAAAAACATAAAAAAAACGGCATCATTCCACTAATTTCTGTGTTAAAATATGACTCCCATCCCAGATACTTTATTACGCCTGCAAAATGGAATCTGGCTGATGCGTATGCATATGATCATGGTCTCTCCAAACCGTAAGCCGATGTTCCCGAATATAAGCTTCCTTTTCTTTTTTGTACACTATTTTCAAAGTCACCCTTCCAGTCTGGGAAATCCGGTGTCTGATAATAGATTGGTTCGTGAACAACCAAAAGATTGCAGCCAAGTTCTACAGCTTTTTTTAACACTTCCATTGTAGGAACCAATGCGGATACAATTCCGGTACACTTTTCCTCTTCAAATCCCGATTTATATTCATCACATCCGTGATAATGCTCTATGTTTGGATGATATTGCAAAATTTTATCAATGATTTCTTTTTTCTTCATCTCTTTCCTCTTCACTTTCTTATTTGTTCTTGTTTTCTCTTCGTTTCTCTAAATCAGCCTGAATCTGTGGGAAGATTTTGTCTAAATCATAAAAAATCATCAAAACAAATCCCAACGCACAGAATATAAATGGCAGATAACTAAAACTAACTTTTAATCCAAAAACAGCCTTGGCATTCTGTACTGCTGCCGCTGCCTCATAACCCCCCATTTCATTAATCCATCCGATAATTGCTCCGGCAAATCCGGCAGAAACTTTTGTAACAAATGTCATCGCTGCCATACCGACTCCTTCTGCTTTTGTTCCTGTCTTCCACTCTCCATAATCAATCGTATCTGCAACAAGTCCGTATCCAACTCCTGCTGCAAATCCTCCGCCTAGTCCTTTCAGCACACTACAAACTATAAGCATTGTAAGATTATTTCCCCAAATACACTGAATACCAGTTCCGATTGCCATAATCGTCAATCCAATCATCAATGTATTTCTCTTCCCCATTTTTTCATCGGAACAAATGCAATAAAAAGAGAAATCATTTGTGTAACAGACATAAAGTTTGCAAATTGTGCATAATAAGCAGTGTCTCCTAAGACACCTTTTGCAAAGTAGAGCCCTGCGCCCCCGGTAAATGCTGTAAAAAACATTACAAATAAGATTGTCATAATCGCAAGAATCCAATATTTATTTGTAAATAAAGAACGCATTTCTTCTTTCGCATGAATTTTCACTTTTTCAGATGTACTTCCACAGCGCTCTTTTGTTCCAAAGAAACAAATAAGGTGCAGGATTAACCCACAAATCGCATAAATCCCAACTACAATCTGCCATGCTCGCTGATCTCCGCCCAACGCTTTCGTTGCAGCATCCACTGTTGACTGCACAGCGAGTGTTCCAAATGTAGCACCAAACAATACAAAAATTCCTAAAACTCCTCTTTCATAAGGATTGGAAGTAATATTACATGTCATCGCATTATATGGCACATAGAGCGCTGTCAGAAAAACGGAATTACAAATATTGTAAGTAATAAATACATAAATATACTGAACAAGCTCTGTCATACCACCCGGTACGCAAACGAGCAGTAACCCGCTGATTGCATACGGAATACATGTTCTGATTACCCATACTCTTGCCTTTCCGTATTTTGAATGTGTCCTGTCTACAATCATTCCCATAATAATATCTGTTACACCATCAAATAATCTTGAAACCATAAGGATTGTACCAATAATTCCGGCATTCAGCATCATTACATCCGTATAAAAAACATCAAAAATGTCGCAACAATTGTATTAATTAATGCAATTCCTATATTTCCTGACATATATGCCACTCTTTCAGCCACACCGAGAGTGGTATTTGGCTCCATTGATTTTGTAAATAACTTCATTTCTTATCCCATCCTGTTCTTATTTTATCTTTCTATATACCATCTGTAATTTGTATCCTTTTACAACCTTACCATCGCAAAGTCCCTGATCTTCATATTTACCTGTCAGTTTTCCTGACAGAATATCATTACACAGTGAGATATAACGCTCAAAAATATCTGATTTTGCCGGCATCTGATGATGCGAGGGAATAATCGCTTTTCCTTCATATTCCTTATAAAATTGCTGCATTTTCAAAATAGATTCCCGATATTCAGCTACACTGGTCGAATAGTCAAAACCTAGCAAAACTCCTTCTTCGCAAGCCATATCTCCCACAAAGAAATATTTGCTTTTTTCATCAAACAGACAAATACTTCCCGGAGTATGTCCCGGCGTTTCTATAAAGGATACTTTTCTTTCTCCCAGATTAAAAAATCCACATAATGGCAAATCCTTATATTCTACTGACTTTATATGAAGACTATCTTCCACCTGCTTCTTATATTTTTTTTAACTTAAAAGATATCTCACTAATACATTCTTTTCTTCATAATTATCTATCATTTTACGCAAAGCATTATAGTCTGAATGTTCTCCGGCAACCTCTCTGTCTGCCTTTGAAAGATAAATTGTCTCAAATTCCGCATTTCCCCTATATGATCAAAATGTCCGTGTGTATTTACAACATCAACAGGGAGTGTCGTTATCTGCTCAACATATTTTTTAATTCCGGTAATTGAATAACAGGTGTCAATCAATAATGCCCTTTCACTTCCAACTATCAAATATGCATATACATTTGCAATTCCAAGCCAATAATACTTTATTTGGTAAACGCCATCTGTAAGTTTTACAATTTCATTTTTTTATTTGCCATGTTCCTCCTCCTGTTCTACCGGAAATACAAACATCTCATCCAAAAATCACTTAACATCCGAGTATATCGCTCTTTATCACATATACTGTAAGCATGATCTCTTCCTTCATAGATTTCAACACGAGATTTTGGATTCTTCATTACAGTTCCCAATTCCTTTGCACATTCTACGGAAACGGCTCTATCCATATCTCCATGCACTACGCAAATAGGAACCTTTGAATTTTTCACTACATCAATTGGATTATTGTCCAGCATATCAAATCCATATTTCTTTGCACGTTTCTTTACAACCGGCATTAAAAACGGATTCGGTATATGCACCATACTTCGATAAACAAATGGCAATCCTTGAGATACTCGGATAAAACCACAGTCTTCCACAACATAATCTACATCATCAGTATATTTTAATGCATTCATAACGCTGACCGCTCCCATGGAAACACCGAACAGTATAATCTTGGTATCTTGTCCGCAACGTTGTTTCACCCACTCTACCAGTGCTGCTACATCCGTTGCCTCTTTTATACCAAATGTCCCGTACGGCGCCTTACTTTCACCGAATCTTCTCTCATCAAACAATACTGTTGAAAATCCCAACTTACGAAACAGTTCCGCATAAGGAACCATAGCGTAACGATTCTGTCCAAATCCATGTGCAAGAATCGCACATCCTCTTGCGTGTTCCAGTGGATGAAATACCGCCGGTATATGTATTCCGTTATTTTCACAAAAAAATCTTTCTGTTTCCCACTCTTCATAAGCATCAAAATCTGCATCTGCATAAACAGCACGTTCCGCTGATATTTCACATGTTTTCCGCTCCTTTATCTGTTCCGGCGTTGGACATAATTTAGAAGGCGGTGTCAAAATATATGTTGCCATAAAATTGGCCATAAAGTATTCTGCCACTAAGAATATAACCACTAAACTGATCACTGCTATTCCTACTATTTGCACTCCTGTCATCTTTTCCTCACTTATCAATAACTATACTAATTATCTTCTCTAAAAATCAGTTGAGCAAAATCATATAAGCAGCGTCTCCATACCTTCCATTCATGATCACCTTTATATATTTTTCTCTCACATTTTATTTTAGACTTTTCAAGAAATTCATCGTCTGACTTAAAGAAATCAATAAATCTGTCTTCAGCTCCAATCCCTCTAAAAAATAACTTATTGTTTTCTCGAAAGCTTTCTTTATTTTTTTCAGTCAAATGACTCTGATTCTGTGTAAGGATATCTTGTACAAATCCACTGAATACTCCCACATATGAAAACAGTTCAGAATGTTCAAATGCCGTAATAGAAGTCTGTAAACTTCCCATAGACAATCCAGCCATTGCCCTGTGTTCTTTATCTCCGTAGGTTCGGTATTTATTTTCTACATAAGGAATTAATTCCTCCTTTACAAATGCTGACATATCACGATACTTTAATTCTCTTTTGTCTCCACTCTCCTCATATATCATTCCATTTGCCATCACAACAATAGCAGGAACTGCTTTTCTTTGATGTACCAGATTATCATATATAAAATTCATTTTCCCCTGGCTTACCCAGCATGTTTCGTTTTCGCCATGTCCATGCTGCAAATACAGAACCGGATATTTCTTCTCTGTATTTTGCATATATTCTGGTGGAAGATAAATCATAATTCTCTCTAGTTGTCCGGTTATTTTACTTTCAAAAAAAATCACTAAGAACACTTCCATGATTTTCTCCTAATAGCTCAATTGGATGATCCTGTTCAGGAACGTCTATATAGTTTATCGCTTTGTTTCCTCCATATCCTATCGGAAAAAACTCTGATAGAATACTTGTGCCATCAACTTTGAGAAATATAGCAATGAATCCTTCCCCCATATCAAATTCTCCGCACCAATAATCTCCATTTTTTTCAAGCTTATATTCTTTTAAATAATCCCACATTTCTACTTTTCTTGCATTCGGATAATATAGTTTAAATCGAATTTTTCTCTCATGGGTAATCACATATGGCTCCTGCAAAATTTCTGTCTTGGGTCTGTCAATCACTACATCACTGTCCACCGTAGGTGCTAATCTTTTTGAAAAGAAAGCAAATCGGAAGTATAAATTTGATTCATTATGTTCTCCTTTTCATCACAACTTTTGTTTTCTTATTTCTTGTTCAAATGCTACTTTATAATAAGCCAATATTCAAGTCTTTTATGAATTCTGCACAAAAAAATAGCAGAACGCCTTGTTTTAACGTTCTGCATTATAAATTATATACAAATATTTTATGGAACGATATTATGTCGTTCCACCCATTCGGATTTTAACAGGAACAAAATATCTGTCTTCTGTATCCAATCCGCTGATTCTTTTATTCAGTACATCTACACATGTTTCTGCTAATTTTTTTGTATTTTGTGCAATAGTAGTTACCTGTGGGCTAACTAAACGTGTTATTTCATTCCCATCATATCCAACAATCTTAAGATCTCTTGGAATGGAAATTCCTCGTTTTTTCGCCTGCACCAAGCAAAAATATGCCTCCACATCCTCCGTAAAAATGCCATCAACTTCTGAGTGAGTATTCAAATACTCATTTATCTTTTCTTCCATGACATGAAACTCTTCTGATCCACCCTCATGCTCTACAATCGTTACTTTTACACCTTTTTTTTTCAATAATCTATGACATTCTGTAATACGACGCCTTGCATATACAGGTGCAGTTGCCTTTATACTTAAAATAGCTACATTCTTACATCCACATCGAAAGAGCAGTTTTGCTGCAAGTTCGCCACCTTTTATATGATCAGATGCTACAAGCGGAATACCTTCTCCCATTTCACACTCAAAGCTTACTGCTGGAATCAATCGTAATCGCTCTATATCACTTTTATCTACATCAGCATTTATGATCAATCCATCCAACATATGTTTATCTACCAAGTCAATCGCATCAGATATTTTTTTGGACGAGCCTCCAACATTAATAATTACTGTTCGATACTCATGCATTTCCAAGGCTTTCTCTACATGCCACAAAAACTTCCGAAAAAAGGTTGTGAACTATTCGGAAGAACTACTCCTATTAAACCACTTTTAACTTTTTTATTGTTTTTTTTTTTAATAACGCTGAAGGATCATACTCTAATTGCTCTGCAATTTTAATTATCTGCTTTTTCTTTTCAGAATCAACATATCCTTTTCCACTTAAGGCTCGAGAAACTGTTCCCGTTCCAACTCCCGCTGCCTTTGCCACATCTTTTATTGTTGCCATAGCCTAATCATCCCTTAAACTTTCAAATCTACTATTCTTATGTTTATAATAATTTTTTCTGTCCACCATGTCAAATAGTTATTCTATAGTTCTCATGTCCCCCAATTTTTTTATATTACGCCAAATCCGAGGGAATCTGCCCCCGGACTTCTATTCATCAACTTCCTCTCCAATATCTTCTCCACAAAAATTTGATATCTTATTCCTATAATATTACACTTTTCAGAATTTGTATCATTATAATCTTAATTTGTGTTCGAAACTTTGTTTTTTCACAGATTTATAGTATAATACATACCATGAAATTACAAAATTATACAGCAAGGTCCGTCAGGCCCTTGACGACTACAATATGATAACTGAAAATGACAAAATCGCCATCGGTGTCTCAGGCGGAAAGGATTCCCTTACGCTGCTCTATGCGCTTTCCGGCATCAGAAGCTTTTATCCTGTGCCCTTTGAGCTTGTAGCGATAGCGGTTGACCTGGGATATGAGGATTTTGATTTGTCTCCGGTGAAGGCGCTGTGTGATGAGCTCTCTGTTGAGTTTTATGTGGTGAAAACTGATATTGGAAGAATATCTCTTGAGAAATCTAAGAATCAGGCTAGTCCCTGCTCATGGTGTGCAAAGCTTAGAAAGGGAGCTTTGAATGATTTTGCGCTGTCTGTCGGCTGCAATAAAATAGCATACGCACACCATATGGATGATATTATAGAGACTATGTTTCTTTCCCTGCTATATGAGGGACAGTTTTATTCTTTCGCGCCTGTTACACAGCTGGACGGCAGTGGGCTTGCCATCATCCGTCCGCTTATGTATGTCGGCGAGTCTGATGTGAAGGGCTTTAAGAATAAATACAATCTGCCGGTGTGCAAGAATCCATGCCCTTACGACGGCCACACACGGCGCGAATATGTAAAGCAGCTTGTCAGACAGCTAAATATGGAAAATCCGGGTGTCAAGAAGAGACTGTTTTCTGCTATTCAAAACGGCAATATCGATGATTGGGTGAAATGCACTAAGCCTTCCGATGCTTCATAGAGCGCTTTTTCTCATACATCCTAGAATCAGCCTCACGGATTATCTCATTAATATCCTTTGTGCTGTTATCGTTTTGCACAGCATATCCCATGGCTGCTGTGATAGGCACTATATTATTTCCATCAGTGATACATCCGAGATTATCCATCATTTCAGAGATATCGCCTATGTACATTTCATCTTTCCAAAAACTGTGAACAGAAATGATTGTTCCATAAAAATGCCTTTCATACTTATATCTTTTACAGCTTGTCCGAATCCAGTACAATCGTAAATGGCCCGTCATTCTCAAGCTCTATCTTCATATCGGCTCCAAACACCCCTCTTTGTACTCCGGGAACTGCCTTATCACACTCGCTGATGCAGTATTCATAAAGCTCGTTTGCCATATCAGGACTTCCTGCCTCCACAAATGAAGGACGATTGCCCTTCTTACAATTTGCATAAAGCGTAAACTGCGATATAAGCAATAGCTTTCCGTCTACATCATTTATCGAAAGATTTGTCTTGTCATTCTCGTCGGCAAAAATTCTCATGTTTATAAGCTTTTTGATCATTTTATCAGCAATCTCTTTAGTGTCTGTCTCTGCTATGCCTATCAAAACGCACAGTCCCTTTTCTATGCTGCCGGTTATATTTCCATCTATAGTGCACTTTGCATGGTTTACACGCTGTATTACAAATCTCATTATTATGTTGTCTCCTTAAATATGTTATTTACATGTTATAAATTAGATATAACTATTTTGTTACAATTTATATGACATATAGTTTTACTACCATTTTTATCCAACAATAACTATATTATTCTAAACCATATTTATAAAATAAACAAGTCTGTCTGTGACTTTTACCACATAGTTTCAGTCAAAATCATATGAACACCGCAATCCCTAAAGTGTATTTCATTAGGCAATTTGTATTCATTTATAAGCTTTCGTGTACATTTATGAATTATATTGTCAAGTGACGTATTACTGTGTTAGAATTATAAATATAAAATTTTTACAAACCATTTTTTGACTAAAGGAGGATATTTATGAACTACAATATTGAGGGAGAGCCATTACCGGTTGTGATCTGCAACCTTGAGGCAAATGAGACTATGATTACCGAAAAAGGTGCCATGTCATGGATGACTCCAAACATGAAGATGGAGACTACATCAAATGGAGGCATCGGCAAAATGTTTTACCGTGCATTTTCAGGTGAGAGTATGTTCCAAAATCGCTACACATCTATGGGTGGTCCTGGAATGATAGCATTTGCATCATGCTTTCCAGGATGCATCAGACCCTTCCAGATTGCACCGGGACAGGAAATAATTGCCCAGAAATCAGCATTTCTTGCTTCAACCTCCGGAGTTGAGCTGTCCGTATTTTTCCAAAAAAGAATAGGAGCAGGTTTCTTCGGCGGTGAGGGCTTTATCATGCAGCGTCTGTCAGGAAACGGATTGGCATTTTTAGAATTTGACGGCCACATAAAGGAATACGAGCTTGCGCCCGGTCAGCAGCTGGTGATTGATACCGGATACTTAGCCGCTATGACAGGAAGTTGCCAGCTCGAAATTCAGACTGTTCCGGGTATCAAAAATGTGGTATTCGGCGGTGAAGGATTATTCAACACCGTTGTCACCGGACCTGGCCGTGTATGGCTCCAGAGTATGCCGGTTTCTCAGCTTGCAGGTGCAATCAGACCTTTTATTCCAACAGGCAACTAAACCTATAAAACAGGACTGTCGATATTCAGGCAGTCCTGTTTTACACTTTATACTAAATTCTATGGTTTTATATTTTATCTATGCCATACCATTTGCAGTTTTGTACTTCCATAGCATCTCAGCGTGATTCTGCTCTTCTATCTGTATATCTGCCAATAGCTTTCTGATATCCGAATTTCCAAATACAAATACATCGGAATTGTACTCGCCGGATACCAGCTTTTCTGTTCCTATACAGTCTGTAGCCAGATAACAGTCAGCTTTCTTGTCCTCAGAATTGCCAAGCGAATCGTATGTTGCAGCAGGGTTATAATTCTTCCCCTTGGAATCATTGCAGTCAACTGACGGAACCTTTCCCTTAATCACCTTATCCAAAGAGTCAAAATGCTTTTGCTCATCCCTTGCTATTTCTTCAAAAAGCTCCTTAAGCACCGGATCCTTTGCCTGATTACTGTATTTGGTATACTTCTCTATGCATGCCTGTTCTTGTGTTTTTAAATCTTCAATAGCGTTTGTTTCTTTTTCTGTTAGAATCATTTAATAGACACCTCCTGTCAGCATTATTATGTACAAAGGTGTAAATTATATTTATGATTGCCACAATTTTAATTAAAAAAAGCCTCTAAACGAAATCGCAATTAAAAATAAAATACATAAAATAATTACTCACAGCACATGCTAAACTCATACTTAGGATGAAAAATAACAGTAACTATTCCGCATATTCAGGATAGCTGCAAATAAAAATCAAATTAAAACATCAAATAAACAAAAAAAAATAAACAAGCATCAATCAGGAGGACTATTCATGAATAATACAGGGATATATAATGCCAATACACATAATACCGACCAGAATATCTACAGCCAGCAAAACTTTAAACAGTATCATACCAATAAATCCAACATCTGCGGCATATCAGATGATAAAACTGACTGCAGCCGCCAAAGTGCCTTCTGCGATAGCACAAACTATGCGGATTTACCACTCGGATGCGTATGCGAAGGAACTGAAGTTAGAAACAGTGCTGACGAAAATGTCAAAATTTACAATATAAAGCACTCTCATCAGCCTATTTAGCCAGCTCCCAAAATGCCACTGCACTGGCAGCAGCCACATTTAGAGAATCGACGCCATGTGACATTGGTATCTTTACAGTGTAGTCACAGGAGTCTATAGTCTGCTCATGAAGACCATCTCCCTCAGTACCAAGCACTATTGCAAGTCTTTCCTCTGAGTGAAGCACAGGGTCATCTATACTCACGGAATCATCAGTCAACGCCATAGCACAAGTCTTAAATCCAAGCTTATGAAGCACATCAATATAGTATTTATAAACACTGCTATTTCGGTCGCTGCAATTTTGGTCACTGCTATCACACTTATCATGCAATGAAGCATCTGAAAAGTGTTGTCACTGCCGACATTGTACTTGGAAAAATATGCCCATGGCACCTGAAACACAGTTCCCATACTAACCCTGATTGCACGCCTGTACAAAGGATTGCTGCAGGCAGGAGTGAGCAGCACCGCATCCATATGCAGTGCTGCCGCTGACCTGAATATAGCTCCGACATTGGTTGGATTTACCACATCCTCAAGCACCGCAACTCTTCTTGCGTCCCTGAACACCTCTTCGACGGACCTTGGCTTCGGCCTGTACATAGCACAGAGTGTGCCTCTGGTCAAAGCAAAACCAGTCAGCTTTGTGAGCAAATCAAATGACGCAGTATATACAGGTATATTCTGACATCTTTCGATAATGCCTCTTGCCTCGCCATTTACATGCTTTGTCTCCATCAGAAGAGAAACCGGTTCACATCCCGCATCAAGTGCCCTCTCTATCACCTTTGGACTTTCAGCTATAAACATCCCCTCTTTTGGATTAGCTCTGTTTAAAAGCTGATTCTCCGTCAATCTGGCATATACATCCAAATTGGGGTCCATAAAATCTGTAATTGTGATTATATTATCAGACATATAATCAATCCTCCCTCAGATGTACTACCCTGGCTGCCGCACGACGCCTGCTGTCCTCCTGGGCTGCATAATGCTTACGTGTGGTATTTACATCCTTGTGCCCTAGAACATCCGCCACAAGATAGATATCACCTGTTTCCTGATAAAGTGTTGTGCCATATGTACTACGAAGCTTATGAGGAGTAATATTCTTAACGGTTGTTACGAGTCTCGAATACTTTTTACCAGATTCTCAACAGAGCGTACAGATATACGCTTCCTTTGTAAAGAGAGAAAAAGCGCATTAGCATGCCCCTCGGCAGGTGTAATTATGCTTCTCTCCTCCCAGTACGAAAGAAGTGCATCACGTACCTCATCACCAAAATAAACAATCACATCAGCACCACCCTTTCGGTGCACCTTGATTCCGTTGTTTTTGAAATCTACATCATCCATATCCAGCCCCACGCACTCAGATACACGGATACCTGTTCCAAGAAGCAGTGTCATAAGTGCAAGGTCACGAACCTTTGTTTTCTCATGGAAACGCTGCTGGTTCTTGGACAGACTGTCTCCTGACTCAACCTCATCGAGAAGCTGTGCGACCTCATCAGTATCAAGACGAATGATATTCTTCTCATGTATTTTGGGAAGGGTCACCTTGCTCGCAGGATTGGTATCTATAAACTCTTTTCTGAAATAAAAATTATAAAAAGTGCGCAGTGATGCAAGCTTTCGCTTAATGCCTCTCTCGTCATTGGTGTGTACAACGCCATCCTTCTCATAATACTTTAGATAAAACAGATATTCCTCAATATCTGAAGGACTGATCTGATCTAACAGAGATATAGGGTAGTCCCTTATATCATATTTCTTAAGCGATGGATTGGCACTCTTCATGTACTCGAAAAAGGTCTGTAGATCATATGCATACGCTATCTTGGTTCTTGAGGACTTATCCGCATCTATTCCGATAAAAAAATCCATACAGAACTTCGGAAGCTTCTGTATCATATCTCTGAGCTTTAATTCATTTTTTATATTTACGTCTTCGTAATAAGCTTTGTCTTTCATAATAATACTATATAATAATCAAAGTTGACTCTAACCAAGTATTTCTTTGATTTTCTCCTCTATACGCTCCTTGACCAGTGCAGCTATATCCTTCGTCTTCATGTCCTTGTACTCATCATACTCAATAGGCTTTAAATAGTGAACCTGCGTTGTAACAGGGGAAATGAAAGCTGTTGAACACCTTATATGAATCTATAAGAGCTATCGGAATAATAGGAACATGTGATTTCAATGCAATCTTAAAGCTTCCTGCTTTAAAATCCTGCACTTTATTCTTATTATTGAACTTATAGCCACCCTCCGGAAACAAGACATATCTCTTGCCGTTTTTCACATCCTTAGCTACCTCATTGATTATAGTAAGCCCCTGCCTTGGATTATCTTTCTCTAAACGCTTTGCCTGAACCAGATCCACAAATTCCCTGACAAGCATTGTATGCGACTTCTGCTTATCCATAACAAACGACAGTACCTTGTCATGTGTAGTAATAATCCCCAGTAAATCATACTTTCCCTGATGGTTGGGATACATGATATAGCCACCTGTTTCAGGAAGATTCTCAAGACCATATGCTTCTGTTGTAATTTTTCCCGATTTATTCATTAAATCTATACAGTGCCGCATCATATCATATCTCTCCGCTTCTGAATATTTCTGCGGATGATCAGCCATGTATCTCATTTTGGGAACAATATACGGCGCTCTATGAAAATTTGCAAATATAACAAAAAATAGTTTTAACATAAATATCCAATCTCCTGTTTCAAAAACGGATAAGCTATAGATACTATAACCCAAATCCGCTGCAATTAACCTATATTATATAAGAAACAGGAAATTTTAGCAAGAAAACGTTACTTTATATCCTGAGAATAATATGAAACAACTATATAATCGCCACTGCGGACATTGCTATCTGTAAGGCTATTGAGCCTGCAGATCTCATCTACATAAGCTCTTTTGCTCACCTGACTGTCGGCAATATATCTATCGGCAATGCTCCAGACAGTGTCGCCCTCCTCAACCCTGACGCTGGTATAATACTTGTTATAAGGCCTGCTGTCACCAGAACTGGCAAAAATATGAATAGTGCCGCACAATATAATGACAGCTGCTATAAATGCAACAGCAGTCCATCCAAACATTTTTCTTCTACCTAATAAAGTATTTCCTCTCATAAAACCACCTCTTGTATTTTCGAACATGTGTTTGTTGTTATTGTGGTTACATAATACATCTCGAACAATCGTTTGTCAATAGAGAAAGCGAACAAAATTTCGGAATATATGTTTGCGTTTGCTTTGATTTTATGATATACTTTTTCTGAAATATAATTTTACAATCATTCATGGGGTGCAAAATTCCTTTTGCCCCATATCATTATATTATTTTAATATTCAGACGGAGGATTTAACTATGGCATTAGAAAAGATTTCAGACAAGCAGAAAGAGATACTGGAGTTTATCAAGAGTGAGATTTTAAACAGGGGCTATCCGCCATCAGTGCGTGATATCTGCGAAGGTGTACATTTAAAGTCCACATCCAGCGTCCATGCTCATCTCGAGACACTGGAGCGAAAAGGCTACATAAGAAGAGATCCTGCCAAAAACAGGGCTATAGAAATTATAGATGACAGCTTTGGTTTACAGCGCCGCGAGATGGTTAATGTCCCTCTGGTCGGTCGTGTAGCTGCAGGTGAGCCGATACTTGCAGTGGAAAATATCGAAACCTATTTTCCCGTTCCTGCTGAATATATGCCAAATAAGCAGTCATTTATGCTTAAAGTCAAGGGCGAGAGCATGATTAATGCCGGTATCTTCGACGGTGATAATATCCTCGTCGAGCAGCAGAGTGATGCTTCAAACGGAGATATGGTTGTAGCACTTATAGATGATTCTGCCACTGTAAAGACTTTCTACAAAGAGAATGGTCACATACGTCTTCAGCCGGAGAACGACACAATGGATCCAATCATAGTTCCGGACTGTGAAATACTCGGCAAAGTGTTTGGAGTATTTCGTTTCTTCTAAATATTTATTGCAAAAATATCGCACCCATATGCTAAGCTAGACAGCTCGGCATATGGGTGCGATATTTTAAATTACCGGTTTCGATTTATAATTCCTTAATCATAGAATAAATACTACAGTGAATGTACATCCACCACTTTTCCATCTCTCCATATTCTGTCGAGATCATAAAACTGTCTATCTTCTTTAGAGAACAGATGCACGATAATATCCTGATAGTCCATGAGAATCCATGTAGAGTTGCCTGTTCCCTCTACCTGCTTCTGATGCACTCCGTTTGTATACATAGCCTCATCCACGGCATCCTCCATGGCTGTGAGCTGATTTGCATTATTTCGTTTGCAATGATAAAGTAGTCTGCTATAGAAGAAACCTCTCCTATGTCGAGAACTGTGATATCCTCTGCCTTTTTGTCTTCAAGTGCTTCCACTATCTTTTTAACTAAATCGATTGTCTGCATAGCAGTTATTCCTCCCTGTTGTCTCTGTATTTAGCATAATAATTGTAAGTAATCTGGGTAGTTGGATCTATTGCCCCACTCTTTGTGTTAAGGAAATTGATTGTATCATACAATATCTCTGCAACAGTCCTATCAAGGTCTGAAAAAGCAAGCTTTCTTATCTCTTCAAGCCTCGGTGCTTCACATCTGTTTGGCTCAATATAATCTGCCACAAAGAGTATTTTGTCAAGGAGCCCCATATCTGCTTCTCCTGTAGTATGCACTCTTATGGCATGCAGTATCTGCGTATCCTTAATACCATACTCTTCCTCCGCCAGCACCATGCCTGCCTTTGCATGTAACAGCCCCGGGTTTGATATCTCTACCTCTGTTATGTCTATATTTTTCTTTACACAGAGTCCGATTTTCTTTTCAGTTGAAAGACACTTGGCACAGTCATGAAGCAGGCCTGCAAGCATTGCCTTTTCTATCGAATAGCCGTTTGCCATGGCAAGACATCCGGCAGTATACATCACTCCGAGCGTATGCTGATACCTTTGTTTATCAAGGCTCTTCTTTAGCTTTTTCTTTATTTCTTTTACTTCCATACTCTATCACCTGTATAAATTATTAGCCTGTATATATGACATAACTGCAGCATCCAGAAACATTTCCGCTCCTTTAGGACTCCTATACCCGTCTGCCTGCGACTTGGCACGTAGCAGTTTCCTGACCTGAGTAGACGACACATCCATCCTGTCACACTTTAAAAGTCTTATATCTGCCCAAAACTGTTTTTTGATATGTGCAATCTTTTCTTCCATCTGCAGCTTTGGAAAATTTTCCCTCACCATAACAAGAATAATTGCTGTCCGGGCTATGACATCAGGTCTCATCCATGTTTCAAAATAATCGAGCGAATCTCCACCCATGATGAAATACAGTTCATCCTCCGGATAAAGCGCCTTTAGCTTTTGGAGTGTCACATACGTATAGCTGGTGGACTCATCCTTTATCTCAATATCAGACACCTCGATGCCGGGCACTGCTTCTGATGCCAGCTTACACATATTGTACCGATGACTAAATGCTGTCATTGTATTCTCAGTCTTGTTCGGCGAGTGACCTGACGGAACAAGCAGAATCCTGTCAAGAGAATACTCTTCCATCGCCTTTTGTGCCATGTATATATGACCTTTGTGTATCGGGTCAAATGCCCCACCAAAAATCCCTGTTTTCATGGCTTATTCCGGAAGCTTAATCTTTGGATTTTTCTTCGCAGGACGGTAAAAATCATTTTTTGCCTATTACCTTAACCACTGCTGAGTGTGTTCTCTCACCGATTACACTTGCAATCTCTCTAGGATCATCTATGCAGTTTTTAAGAACTGCAACCTTGATCAGCTCCCTCTTTTCAAGTGCTGCATCAAGAGCCTCGATGATTTCCGGAGTAAGCGATGCCTTTCCAATATTGAAAATAGGGTTAATTGTGCTTGCAAGGCTGCTTAAATATGCACGCTGTTTACTTGATAAATTCATATATACTCTTCTCCTTACTTGTAATAATCAAACTCGAAATCATACATGCGGACAGTATCTCCATCCTCGATGCCCATATTTTCAAGCTCCTTAATGATACCCTGCTCACGCAAGAATCTCTGGAAAAAGGCAAAGCCCTTCTCCGAGTCCATATTTGTATATCCGAGCATTTTCTCAATCTTTGGACCTGATATCTCATATGCACCATCGGCTGCCACCTCAACCGCGTACGGCTCATCCTTAAAGAATGAAAGTGCAGGATCTATCTCCGGCTCATATACAGTAACCTCTTTAGGACAATTTGCAAGCAGGTTCTTCACCTCGTACAAAAAGCTCCTTGAGGCCCTTACCGCTTACTGCGGATATCGGGAATACCTTTATGCCCTGTGGCTCGAATTCGGCTCTTAAGGCCGAAATTACCTCATTTTCGCCTCCTGCTATGGCATCTATTTTGTTGGCTGCAATGACCTGTTGCTTTTTGAGAAGCTGTGGATTGTATGCTTCAAGCTCCTTGTTTATCGCCTTGATGTCAGCAACCGGATCACGGCCTTCAGTACCGGCGGCATCAACCATGTGTATCATGACCTTGGTACGCTCTATATGACGCAAAAACTCATGACCGAGTCCTATGCCCTCTGATGCTCCCTCGATAAGTCCCAGGGATATCAGCGATTACGAAACCAAAGCCCTCATCCATATCAACCACACCAAGATTCGGCTGTAATGTGGTAAAATGGTAATTGGCGATCTTTGGCTGTGCATTGGTAACTCGTGACAGAAGTGTTGATTTTCCTACGTTTGGAAAGCCTACAAGTCCTACATCCGCTATCACCTTTAGCTCAAGCTGTACCTCAATTTCTATTGCATCCTGTCCCGGCTGAGCATATTTAGGAGCCTGCATAGTGGATGTGGCATAGTGCTGGTTGCCCTGACCGCCCTTTCCGCCGCGCAGGATCACCTGCCTTGTATTGTCACCGGACATATCTGCTATGACCTTTCCGCTTGCTGCATCCTTTATGAGTGTACCCTCCGGCACCTTAAGTATAAGATCCTCACCATTCTTTCCGTGGCAGTTCTTTTTGCCGCCCTCCTGTCCGGGCTCTGCTGCAAACTTTCTTCTGTGACGATAATCTGTCAGGGTGTTGATTCCCTTATCCACGAGGAATATAACGTCTCCGCCCTTTCCTCCGTCACCGCCGTCCGGGCCACCGTTCGGCACGTATTTTTCACGGCGGAATGATACATGACCATCTCCGCCTTTTCCTGATTTTATGATAATTTTTGCACGATCTGCAAACATAATTTTCCACCTCATGCTGAATGTCTGCATAAAACACTCAGTATACTTTATGACAAATCATTACTATGCTATATCTGTTATACTATATCTATATAAGACACAGTAATAATAAATAAATCAATATTCCTGCCCCTATTTATTTAATCAGATTACTACATGCTGCTAATTTAAACAAAAAACCCCGGCTAATAAAAGTCGGGGTTTAAATCTTATTCGTTCACTACTGGATATACGGAAGCCTGTTTCTTATCTCTTCCAACTCTCTCAAATCTTAATACGCCATCAACCTTAGCATATAATGTATCATCTCCACCGATACCAACGTTTGTACCAGGGTGAATCTTTGTACCACGCTGTCTGTAAAGAATATTACCAGCTTGTACGAATTGTCCGTCTGCTCTCTTAGCACCTAATCTCTTAGATTCAGAGTCACGGCCGTTCTTTGTAGAACCAACACCCTTTTTATGAGCGAAAAACTGAAGGTTCATATTCATCATGTCTTACACCTCCTTGAAGTCTAGAATGATGTACTCATTCCCATAGTCTCTTTGTATTCCTTTTAGTCCCAGAATCATGGAATCCATAAGCAGTGCAACATCACCTGTTGCCGGCTTGTCAAGTCTGTAGTCAATCATACCTGTCTCTTCGTCTGTATCAAGACTGTACTCAGCATGACACAGCTCTTCAGCGGAATTGATGAAGTTGATCACCAGCGCTGAAACCCCGGCACAGATTATATCATAACCGGAATCTGCAAAACCTGCATGTCCCTTTGACTTAAAGCCCATCTTATGTCCTTTTGAATTCTGATAAACGGTTATAGCTATCATTATCCGTTAATTTTTTCGATTTTAACCTGTGTAAACGCCTGTCTGTGGCCGTTCTTTCTTGTGATATCCGGTTTTTCTCTTATACTTGTAAACGATAACTTTTTTCGCTCTGCCTTCTTTCACTACAGAAGCCTCAACTGTTGCACCTGCAACTGTTGGATCTCCAACCTTGAGATCATCTCCGCCTACAACTAAAACCTGATCAAAAGTAACCTTCTCACCAGCTTCAACGCCAAGCTTTTCAATGGTAATGATATCGCCTTCAGATACTTTGTACTGCTTACCACCTGTTGCTATAATTGCGTACATATGGCACCTCCTATTTATCATTACTCGCCAGTTACGGTGTTGCGAAAGTCGCAAACTTATACCTCACTGTGCGGCATACTTCAATATGTTAGCATAGAGCCATCTATTCGTCAAGTGTTTTTTCTAAAATTTGTTTAAGAGATTTGTGGACTTTTTTTCTGGTCAGCTCCACCAGTCCAAGCTTCGTGATATCCACAAAGGTACAGACTGTATTATCGTCCTTTATATACCGTTTGAGTTCTTCAATAAGCGTATCCTTTGATGCCTCAGACTTCATATTGATAAAATCAATTATTATCATACCGGAGATATTTCTGAGCCGAAGCTGCCTGGCTATCTCCTTTGCGGCCTCCATATTGGTCTTTAATATGCTATTGCTCCCCGACGATATATTCTTTGCACTGTTTACATCTATAAAGGTAAGTGTCTCAAGCTGTTCTATTATGATGTTGCCACCACAGTCCAGCCATACCCTGCGCGAGGTCAGATTATCAATCAGCCCTCTTATGCCATAGAGTGTTGACAAGCTGATGGCAGAATCATCATATCTTATTATCTTTTCCAAAGCATGATCATATATGCCGTACTCTGTAAGAAGACTGTCATATATGTCATCGCAGTCAGTCTTTATCCACTCCACCGTGGCAAAATCAATTGTCTTCATTAAAAGCAGATAGTCGCTCATCCCATGATATACGCATGAATAAAGTGCCTGATGCGGTGCCTTTTTTATTATCTGATTGTATTTCTGCGCTACAGAATACGCATCTTGCGAAACCGCTTTATCCTCCACATTTTTGGCATTGGTTCTGACTATGATGCCATAGCCCTCTTTTTCGTGGTCTGCACAACTTAAAAGCACAGCCTTACGTAAAAGAGCCGCCCTTTCCTTATCCAACTTCGATGAAACACCTATTTGTGTATATCAAAATTGGTGAGAATCACATTGCTTCCGAATATAGAAAGCTTTGTTGTGACCACCGGATCCTTTGTCTTTAGCGCATCCTTTATGACCTGCACAAGTATCTCATCACCCTCACACAATCCTGATTTTCTTTTTTTGATTTTTTGTTTGTGTATACAGGATTTTTTGCATCATTTAGCGACAGATAACAGCTTTTATTCTGCGCAATGGTCACAAATGCCGCATCTATGCCCGGCAGTATCTTATTTACCCTTGCCGCGTATATATTGTTTATTATCGTATCCTTCTCCGGAAGAAGCTGGAAATCCTTATAATTTCCGTTTTCATCCATCATTGCATACACTGTGTAAGTCTTATTATTTTTTACTGTTTTAGTCAGAATAATTCTGTTCATTATGAGATTTCGTCTCCCATGTCAAGCAGACAAATGAGTGTTCCATCGTCTTTTCTTTGCATACACTTCCTGCCTGTGGATTTGTATGGCAAGCGGATTATAGGTAATCACCACCTTTTCGTATATGGCGTGAAGTACAAACTCAGGCTTTATATTGTCAATGCTTCCTGTTGATACCTGCATGAAAAACTCAGGCTTTTTGTTATTTTCCATGACTGTAAGCTTGTATACAAGAGGCTTTATATCCACCTCTCTCTCTCACTCTTTTTAGTCTTTTTCATCACAACAAAGGATGGCTCGTCAAAAAAGTGCTTATCTATCGCTTCCTTCCACTCCTCTATGGTGTATGGGCCCTCATATCCCTCCTTGAAGCCAAGCACATAATCTGCAGCCGCAACAAGCGACATAGCCTTCTTTGCATCATCCGGCAGAAGCACATAGCCTGTCACCTCGACTCCGTCCACCATCTGGGCATTTAAAGCCTCTATGCTTTTTTCTGTCGATTCTGTTGTATTTACATCTATGTCAAAATACTCACCATCACTTGTGATGCCCACTCCAAGCGGTGCCGCAAACGACATAATCTGGTGAGCAGAATACCCCTCTGAATAGCGGATATCAATATCTGCCCTTCTGACCGCCTTCTGGAAGTATCTCATCATATCGAGATGTCCTATAAACTTCATGCAGCCCCATTTTTTAAACTTCACTCTAATTTTCATAGCAGACACCTCCTCCATAGCTCTTTGCACCGCAGGCAGAACACCTCATGCGGCAGTTAGGAGTGACTGTCTCCTTATGGGCTGTCTCCCACTCTCTTATCATAAACTGCTTTGTCACACCTATATCGATAAAATCCCATGGGAATACTTCATCTAAAGGCCTTTCTCTCATCGTGTAGAAATCCGGATCCAGTCCGCATTCCTTTATCGAATCAATCCATCTGTCATAGTCAAAATACTCTGTCCAGGCATCATAATATCCGCCCTTTTCATATACCTTTACTATCGCATCGCAAAGCCTTCTGTCTCCTCTTGCAAGTATGCCCTCTATCACAGTGACATATGCCTCATGCCAGTTGTATCTGATGCTCTTTCTGTTGAGCTGCTCCTTTACATGGTCGTTAACTATCTTTGCCCTGCCCAGGTACTCAGAAGGCTCATACATCCTCGCCCATTGAAATGGTGTAAACGGCTTTGGCACGAAAAATGATGTACTTATCGTAATCTGGCATTTTCCGGCTCTCTTTTCCTTTGGAACGGTATCATAGTACAATGCCGCAACATCGTTTGCGAGCTCAGGAATGCCCCTCATATCTTCCTCTGTCTCTGTAGGCAGACCGAGCATGAAATAAAACTTCACCTTGTTCCAGCCACCCTCAAAGGCCTGTTTTGAGCCGTTCATGATATCATCAATTGTCAGTCCCTTATTTATTACATTCCTAAGGCGCTGTGTACCGGCCTCAGGTGCAAAGGTCAGACTGCTTTTTTGACATCCTGCACCTTCTGCATGATATCGAGCGAAAACGCATCAATTCTGAGTGAAGGCAAGGAGATATTTATCTTCTTTTCCTTGCAGATGTCAAGCAAAAATGTGATGAGCTCGTCAAGCTCCTTGTAGGCGGATGAGCTTAAGGAGCTTAAAGGAAATCTCCTCGTGTCCTGTATTTTTGATAAGAGCCGCTGCAACGTCCTTTAGGTGGTCAACCTTTTTCTCACGGTTTGGGCGGTAAATCATACCGGCCTGACAGAAACGGCAGCCTCTTATACAGCCACGCTGTATTTCAAGCACCATTCTATCCTGCGTAGCCTTGATAAAAGGCACAACCGGTGCCTCCGGGTAAGTTGAGTTCGTCAAATCTACCTGCACCTGTTTTTTTATCTTTACAGGAATATCATCATACTTAGGCTTCATACAGCAAATTGTTCCATCCTCATTGTACTCCACCTCATACAAAGCAGGTACATAAAGCCCCTCAATCTTTGCAGCCTCATGTAAAAACTCTTCCCTCGAAAGACCATCTGCCTTTGACTTCTTATAAAGCTCAAAGAGATTGCCGTACTGTGTCTCGCCCTCTCCGATATAAAATATATCAAAGAAATCTGCAATCGGCTCCGGATTGTAGGTACAAGGACCTCCTGCAATCACAATAGGACAGCCATCCTCTCTGTCCCTTGAACGAAGCGGAATCTGTGCGAGGTCAAGTATCTGCAATATATTTGTGTAGCACATCTCGTACTGCAGCGTCATGCCTACAAAGTCAAAATCCTTTATAGGCTCCTGTGACTCAAGTCCGAAAAGCGGTATATTCTCCTGCTTCATGATTTCATGCAGATCAGGCCACGGAGAATAAACTCTCTCGCACCACACGTCATCCATGCGGTTGAACATATCATATAATATCTGGATTCCCAGATGTGACATACCAATCTCATAAACATCAGGAAAACACATCGCAAAACGTATATTTACCTGCGATGTGTCTTTCATTACTGAGTTGAACTCATTCCCGATATATCTAGCCGGTTTGTCTACCTTCATAAGTATCTCATCACTTAAAGCTAGTTTTCTCATATAATTTCCTCTAAATAATTATTGTGTTTTAAGGCTATCGCTGTGCCAGCTCCCCTGCTATCTCTGCCCATGTGATATTTTTTCTGAGCCATAAGAATCATGCAGTGGTACATAAAGTCCGATATCTCAAACTTCAAATCATCACTGTCCGGATTTTTGGCTGCCAGAATAATCTCAGTGCACTCGTGCCCGAGCTTTTTAATATCTCATCTATGCCCTTTTCCATGACGGCATTGGTGTACGAGTCCTCCTTTGGATTCTTCATACGGTCAACTATCACCGCATAGACTGATTCAAGCACTGTAAGTGGATTCTTCTCCACATACTCCTTTTTCACGATATTATTGAAAAAGCAGGTCCTGTTACCTGTGTGGCATGCAGCTCCCACCTGCGAAACCTTCGCAAGGATAGTATCATAATCACAGTCCGCTGTCAAAGACTTTACGTACTGTAAATGTCCTGATGTAAGTCCTTTGGTCCAAAGCTCATTGCGGCTTCTGCTCCAGTAGGTCATGCGTCCGCTGTTTATCGTAACATTGAAGGCCTCCTCATTCATATAGGCAAGCATGAGCACCTGCTCATTGCGGTAATCCTGCACTATGACAGGCACCATGCCGTCAGAATTAAGCTTTAAATCAGACCACTTTAAGTCGGGGGTAAAATTGTCAACAAGTATTCCTCCGTCAGAAAGTTTTGTCTTTAACGCCATGATATCATTTTCAGGATCATTGATAAACTCTCCGGCAATGCCTCTTAGTGTTTCACGCTTCATGACATCAATTATTTTATCCATGTCAAACTGCGGCATATAGACCACATACGGTGTGGATGTGAGATTCTCAAGCGCATCTATTATATCTATATTCAAGACCAAAAGCTCATGAAAGGTATCCTCTATCTCCTCCTGATGCTTGAAAATATAGTCTACATTGCTGATTGACAAAAGGATTTTATCCTTGCCAAACTTCTCGCTTGCCACATTTGCAAGCTCAAGGCTTGAATCCTTTGTGGCATTGAAGATGACCTGTAAACAGCCTGCATACAGCAGCTTTTTCACGTCCTCTATGCGGTTGATATTGCCTCCTGCGCACACCTTTATGTCGATATTTCTGTTTATATTTTCTATCGTATGTATGTTTTTCTCATGCTCATCATCATCAGTTGAAAGATCAAAAATAATAATCTTATCTATGCCACTGTCATTGTAGAGCTGACACAGATTGTAGACGTCGCCCATTACTGTCATATCTGACGCTGATTTCACGGCCTGGCCGTTCTTTAAATACAGTGTAGCAACGATGTTCTTAAAACCTGTCAAATTACAAACTTCCTTTCGTGGACATCACGTCCTTTATTCTGCTATCATAGGTGCAGGCATCGTCAAGCGCCTTGGCAAATGCCTTAAACATAGCTTCTATCATATGATGATTATTTCCCGGTGTCAAAACTTTTATATGCAGGTTCATCGCAGCAGAGTAAGAAACAGCGTAGAAAAACTCTCTCACCATCTCTGTATCCATATCTCCGACTCTCTCACAGGTAAACTCACCGTCAAACTGCAGGTACGGTCTGCCTGATAAGTCAATGGCACAAAGCACCAGCACCTCATCCATCGGTAAAATAAAGCTTCCAAATCTCTTTATGCCCTTTTTGTCTCCGACAGCCTGTGCTATGGCATTGCCAAGCACTATGCCGCAGTCCTCTATAGTATGATGACAGTCCACATTCAAGTCACCGTCGCATGTCATATCGAGGTCAAAAAAGACCATGCTTTGAAAAGCCCTCCAGCATATGGTTAAAGAAGCCTATGCCTGTGTCTATATTTGATTTTCCGGTTCCGTCTATATTTAAACCGACCGAAATATCAGTCTCTTTTGTTTTTCTGCTAAGCTTAGCGCATCTATCTGCCATTTCTTACTCCTTTATTCTAAGACTAATCCTCAAATCTTACCCTGATTGAATTTGCATGTGCTGTAAGCTTCTCGCACTCTGCAAACTGCTCAATATCCGTATGTATCCTCTCAAGCGCCTCTCTTGAATATGAGATGATGCTTGACTTTTTGATAAAGTCATCTACAGATAAGGCTGAGAAGAATTTTGCTGTTCCGTTTGTAGGCAGAACATGGTTTGGTCCTGCGAAATAGTCTCCCAAAGGCTCTGATGAGTACTCTCCGATAAAGATTGCTCCTGCATTTTTGATTTTTGTCATGACTGAGAAAGGATCTCTTGTGACAATCTCCATATGCTCTGAAGCGATATCGTTTACTGCATCAATTGCCTCATCCATATCCTCTGCAACAAGTATATATCCATAGTTTTCAAGCGATTTCTCGATGATTTCTTTTCTTGAGAGAACCTCAACAAACTTATCAACTTCCTCTGATACTTTCTTTGCAAGCTCCTCACTTGTTGTGATCAAGATAGCTGATGCCATCTCATCATGCTCGGCCTGTGAAAGTAAATCTGCTGCCACATAGCGTGGATTTGCAGTCTCATCTGCAAGCACCAAAATCTCGCTAGGACCTGCGATTGAATCAATGCTGACATATCCAAACACAGCCTTTTTGGCAAGGGCAACAAAGATATTTCCCGGTCCAACAATCTTGTCTACCTTTGGCACACTCTCTGTACCAAATGCCATTGCAGCGATAGCCTGTGCACCGCCTACCTTGTAGATTTCATCTACTCCGGCCTCGTTTGCGGCTACAAGTGTGGAAGGATATACCTTGCCGTCAGCTCCACATGGTGTACACATAACTATCTTTTCAACGCCTGCTACCTTTGCAGGAAGCACGTTCATCAGTACAGATGAAGGATAGACAGCCTTGCCGCCCGGCACATATACTCCTGCCTTTGCTATAGGTGTGACCTTCTGTCCTAAAATGATGCCGTCCTCTGTTGTAAACCATGAGTTCTGCAACTGCTTCTCGTGATATTTTCTGATATTTACAAGAGCCTTTTTATAACGGCAAGAAGCTTCTCATCAACCAGCTCATATGCTTCCTTTATTTCTTCCTCTGTGACACGGATATTTGATGCATCCACATCCGCTTTATCAAATTTCTTTGTGTATTCAAAAACAGCCTTGTCACGGTTTTCCTTTACATTGTTTATAATCTCATTTACCGTGCTCTCATACTCTGTATAGTTGTTAGGGCTTCTCTTAAGCAGGCTCTCCAATATGTTTTTCTGTGAATCCTTTGTAAGTTTTAAAATTCTCATTACAGCCTCCGTCTAAAATCATGTATTGATATAAATTATACGCTATTTGATAACAGTCTTCAAATCACTTATGAGCTTTGTGATACGCTCATTGTCCATCTTCATGCTGACCTGGTTTACCACAACCCTCGCAGACAGCGGACAGACCTCCTCAAGCACGGTAAGTCCGTTCTCCTTAAGTGTAGTTCCGGTCTCTACTATATCACAAATCACCTCTGAAAGTCCAACAATCGGAGCAAGCTCTATTGAGCCGTTTAGCTTTATAATCTCTACCGTCTGATGCTTTTTATTGTAGAAATAATCCTTTGCGATATGAGGATACTTGGTGGCAACTCTTATCTGCTCATGATGCTGTAAAAAAGCTCCCTTGCGCTCTCCGGTCCGCATATGCACATGCGGCATTTTCCAAAGCCTAAATCAAGCACCTCGTATATATTTCTGCCCTCCTCGAGTATGGTATCCTTTCCTACCACACCGATATCGGCAGCGCCATACTCCACGTATGTAGGCACATCAGGTCCCTTTGCCAGGAAAAATCTAAGCTTAAGCTCCTCATTTACGAAAATCAGCTTTCTGGTATCCGGATCCTTCATCTCCTCACAGGTGATGCCTATCTGCTCAAAAAAGCTGCAGGGTCTTCTTTGCAAGTCTGCCCTTTCCCAGGGCAAAGGTTAAATATCTGTCATCACTCATCTTTTATTCCTCTATAAACTCTACTCTGTTTATACGGTTGTCTACCGCATATGAAGCATAGTCCTCTTTCGTTTTATTTTTGTCCTTAAGCACCATCTGTGTATTTACTCCATCTCTTCGAAGCTCCATAGAGCGCTTGATTGCCGCATGGTATGCAGCCTCCTCAAATACTATAAGTGATGAATTCTCAATGACAGGCACATCAATATCCTGACGGCTTAATGCTGCCATGAGCTGATCCACAACAATTGCAAAGCCGATTGCAGCAGCGTCCTTTCCAAAGTGTGAAAGCAGCTTGTCATAACGGCCTCCCTTTACAATAGGCTCTCCTGTACCATATGTGTAGCCCTGGAAAATGATACCAGTGTAATATGTGTAGTCACTGATAAGTCCAAGCTCATACGAAATATATTTCTCGATGCCGTATGCCTTTAAGTATTCTCTAAGCTTAAGCAGAGTATCAATAGATGATAATATCTCATCATAGCCCTTCGCAAGCTTTAAAGCCTCCATAAGCTGCTCATCCTGTAAATCGAAATTGTCTAATAGTCCAAACAGCTTCCTGAGCTTGTCGTTCATCGAAAGACTGTCAACAAACTCCTCCACACCAAAGAAATTCTTATTTGCTATGAGCTCTCTTAGGTTTTCCTCCTGCTCGCCTGACAGCCCTGCTGCCTTTGTGAGACCGTAAAAGAACTGCGAATGTCCGACTGAAATCTGGAAATTCTTAAGTCCGCTCTCAAGCATCGACTCAACTGTCATCGAAAGTATCTCGGCATCTGCAGAGATAGAGCCGTCACCTATCAGCTCTGCACCGCACTGTGTGCTTTCCTTGAGCCTGCCCTGATAATCCGATGAATTGATAAAAGTATTGCCAAGATAACACAGCTTGACAGGCATATCGTCCTCTATATAGTACTTAGCTGCACTTCTTGCAATAGAAGGTGTGAAATCAGGACGAAGGACAAGCGTATTGCCCTCCTTGTCAAAAAACTTGTATAAATCCTTTGAAGGGGTTGTTCCGACATCGCTTCCAAAAATATTAAAAAACTCAAACGTAGGTGTCATGATATCATGATATCCGTATTTTAAAAGTGTACGGTGCAGCTTATCCTGCAAATACAGCTTTTTTGCATTCTCCGTTATATATGTCTCTTACTCCGTCCGGAGTGTGTAATAAGTGATTTTCCATATTGTGTAAAATCTCGCTTTCATGTAGTAAAGTGTTATCGTGGTAATATGCTACCATACGATAGTAATACTGTCAAGCCCTGCAATTTAAGTCAAGCTGAAGTGTGTTCAGATACGGCACAAGTATTCCGGGCACCTCCGGGAGGAAAAATGCCGGCTCAAGCTCCTCATAGCGGAAGCTCTTTCTGCCGCCTTCTGCAGCTCTATCCCAGAATTCCGTCAGCTTTTTAAACGTGAGATAATAGTATTCGTTCCTGTGTGTGTACGATATAAGGATAAATGCAACACCATCCTGTTTTTCAAAGCATCTCATAAACTCTACCTGATGCTCATGTATATTGGCAAGGGGAAACGTGTCGGTATTACATTCTTTTGCATCAAAGCATACCGGGATTCCCTGTACAGCGCCAATATAGTCGACCGTACTCTTCTGCTCGAAATAAGCCAGTGTAATGTGTCTGGTTTCCGGCTCCATCTTTATAGGTGTAATCGGAGTGGGAATCTTTTGTATGAGCGCCAGGCCGTTCTCCCTGTATTTTTCATTTGTCTTGTTTATCATGTCCTCTAAGGTCGAGCCTCTTAAGCCTCTTGAATTCCAGGTTGCCATATCGTTTCTATCTTCCTTAATACTATAAGCTATGCGACGTAAAGTAAATAATGACGGAATTAAAGCCCCACCCTGCTCCATATGTCAGGCAAAGCCGCCTCTATATATCTGCCATCAGGCAAAATCACATGGTGCGCATGCAAAAGCTGGCTGGTCACATGATAATTTTCTTTGTAAAAAGCATTAATCCTTCTATCCCCATACTTTTCATATCACCTATGATCGGATGACCAATCGATGACAGATGTGCCCTGATCTGATGGCTTCTTCCGGTAATCAGATGCACCTCAAGAAGAGTTGCTTTATGGCACGAAGCACTCATATCAATTGTCTTAAGAGGCCTGTAGGCAGTCTTTATTGGCAGTGATTCATCACTTATGGGCTCCCTGGTTATCTGCACCTTATTTACAGCCTCATCCTTTGTCAGAAAGCCCTCTATGGTCATAGGCTCATCAACCTCTCCTGCAACAAGCGCCATATAATACTTTTCTGCGGTTCTGTCCTTAAGCACCTGTGACAGGTACTGCAGTCCATGAAGCGATTTACCCATCAGAATAAGCCCCGATGTATTTCTGTCCAGGCGGTTGCACACCGATGGCTTAAAACTCTTATATGTGTCAAAATCAAGCTTTCCCTCTTTTATCAGGTATCCAATAAGCCTTTCGTTTGCAGAAATATCAGTCTCCTTTGATTTCTGCGACAGCATATTGACAGGCTTGTTTGCAGCCAGTATGTCATCATCCTCGTATACCACACCAAGTCCGTCCGGCTTTAATGCACCAAGTGCCTTAAAATCCTTCATCAGTCTGTCCTCATTGATGGAAAACTTAGCAAATGTATCATCTGACAGAAAAATCTTGATTTTGTCGTCAACTGACATAATTTCTGTGCCTGACGCTTTCTTATCATTCAGTTTTATGTTCTTCTTCGTGAGCATCTTGTAAATAAAGCCAATGGATGCGTTTGGAAGTATCTTTTAAGGTATTTGTCAAGCCTCTGGCCTGCCTCGTTTTTACCTGCTTTAAATTCTTTCATAGTCTTTATCTTGTATATCTATCTTTTCTTCTTGTGGACGTTTCTGATTGTTTTCTTTTTGTGCGCTGTGCCTGCGGTGTTACTTCCGCTTCCGTTTTTCCCTCGCTCTGTTACATTTTTCAAGTTTTTCCTTACGCCTGCATTCTTGCCGCTGCCATAGCTGCTGTTTGAATTTTTATCAGACTTAGAAGTTTTTTGTCCCAGCCGCCATCGGTATGCATTTTCCTAGGCTTTATCAGGCACTTTTGTCAAATCCGATTAAGTCCTCCCTGCCCTTCTTACAAGTGCCTCGTGCACGAGATCATAGTTCTTTGGATTGCGGTACTGGATGAGCGCCCTCTGCATAGCCTTCTCATGTGGGTTAGTTGTGACATACACCGACTTAAGTGTTGCCGGGTCAAGCCCTGTATAGTACATGCATGTAGAGATGGTAGACGGTGTCGGATAGAAATCCTGCACCTGCTCCGGCATATATCCCAGATCGCGCAGATATTCTGCAAGCTCTATTGCCTCTTTAAGTGTTGAGCCCGGGTGTGATGACATGAGATAAGGCACAAGATACTGCTCCTTGCCTATCTTTTTGTTCATATCCTTGTATGCCTTCACAAAGCTGTTGTACACCTCTACACTCGGCTTTCCAAGCCTGCTCAAAACAGCATTGGAGATATGTTCCGGAGCCACCTTGAGCTGTCCGCTGACATGATACTCACACAGCTCACGAAGAAACGTCTTGTCTTTGTCATACATCAGATAATCAAACCGGATACCGGAACGGATAAATACCTTTTTCACCTTTGGCAGTGCACGAAGCTCTCTAAGAAGCTGTATATAGTCACTATGGTCAACTATCAGGTTATTGCACGGCTTAGGAAACAGACACTGCTTTGTAGGGCACGCTCCCCTTGTGAGCTGCTTTTTACATGCCGGCTGCCTAAAATTGGCTGTCGGACCTCCTACATCATGGATATAGCCCTTAAAGTCCTTATCCTGCGTGATAAGCTTTGCCTCTTCTATGATTGACTCATGGCTTCTCGTCTGGATTATCCTGCCCTGATGGAATGTCAGTGCACAGAAGTTACAGCCTCCAAAGCAGCCTCTGTTGCTGATAAGAGAAAACTTCACCTCGCTTATAGCAGGCACTCCGCCTGCCTCCTCGTAGCTTGGATGATAAGTCCTCATATAAGGAAGTGCATAGACCTCATCCATCTCCTCCTGCGACAGTGGCTTTTGCGGTGGATTCTGCACCACAAGCGTAGAGTTGTCATATGGCTCTATGAGCCTCTTTGCGCAGAAAGGATCAGTATTGCAGTACTGTATGTAAAAGCTTCTTGCAAACTCCCTCTTGTCCTCTTTTTATAACGTCATAGTCAGGAAGCTCAATCGCATCATAGATGATATCCCTGTCCTTCGTCTTGAACACGGTACCATCTATAAACGTGATATCCTTTACATCCATACCACTGGCAAGCGCATCGGCTATCTCGATGATGCTTCTTTCTCCCATGCCATATGAGATGATATCCGCACCGGAATCTAAAAGAATCGAGCGCTTGACCTTATTTGACCAGTAATCATAATGTGCCATGCGCCTAAGGCTCGCCTCGATGCCGCCTATTATGATAGGGATTTTTTATAAGTATGGCGTATCAGGTTACAGTACACAACGGTCGCATAATCAGGTCTCTTTCCCATCACGCCACCCGGTGTAAATGAATCCTTTGCTCTTCTTTTCTTTGAAACCGAATAATGGTTTACCATGGAGTCCATATTACCTGCCGAAACCAAAAAGCCAAGGCGCGGCACTCCGAGTATGGATATAGACTCATCATCCTTCCAGTCGGGCTGTGAAATGATGCCGACCGTATAGCCATGTGCCTGCAGCAGCCTTGCAATTATTGCATGTCCAAAGGACGGATGATCCACATATGCATCACCGCAGACATACACAAAATCAAGCTGCTCAATGCCCTCATCTATCATATCCTGTTTTGAAATTGGTAAAAACCATTACTCATATCATACCTCATAATTAAAAATTATTTTATTTGCCGGATTTTATCTGCATAAGCATATCCGTTTCAGCCTGTGTCAAAGCTCTGTAAGTCCCTGTTTTAAGGTCATCAGGCAGCTTAAGCGGTCCCATGGATATTCTCTTTAAATAGATTACCCTCTTTCCAAGCGCCTCAAACATCCGCTTGACCTGATGGAACTTTCCTTCTGTTATCGTAAGCTCAATCTCGGATACGCTGCCACTTTTTTTAATGACAAGCTCCGCAGGCTTTGTAGGTCTTTCCTCGCCTATATCAATGCCCTCTTTAAACCTGATGATATCATCCCAAGTCACCTCACCATCGATACGTGCATAGTAAGTCTTTGCCACATGCTTTGAAGGACTTAAGAGCTCGTGCGAAAGTGCTCCATCATTTGTGATAAGTAAAAGCCCCCCGTGTCTATATCAAGCCTTCCGACAGGAAACAGATCATCATGCACAGCATCCGTGATATAGTCCATGACTGTATCATGCACATTATCACAGGTCGCAGAAACACAGCCTGAGGGCTTATTAAACAGGTAATACTCATACCTTTGATACTTAACTATTCTGCCGTTAACTGATACCTCGTCGGCATCAGTATCTACCTTTGTCTCAGGCTTTGCGGCCACCGTGCCATTTATGGCTATCTGTCCGGTCTTTATAAGCTTTTTTACCTCAGAGCGTGTGCCAAGCCCCATCTCTGATAAAAATTTATCTAATCGAATCATATTGATATTTCTCTCCACATATACTGTCACATGAGTAAAAACAAACTTAAAAAATTATTTTTTATCGCTTTTATACTGCTATTTTGTAGTTATTACATATTGTTTCCGGCACAGGTAAGTACGTGCGCTAAAGCAGGCATAATGCTATGGTTCAACCAGATATTTCCGCTTCTATTTATATTTACGATTTTATCTAACCTGATTATCTCAACAAATGTGCTGCAAAACATTCCCCAAAAAGCATATCATGCTTTTTACATACATAATAGGCATAATATTTGGATTCCCGATAGGAGCAAAGCTCACAGCAGATTTTTGTTCCAAAGGATACATAGATAAAAATCACAGGGAAATACTGAGTGCACTGGCAAACCATTTCAGCCTTCCCTTTATCATTACCTATGCACTGTCCGAGCAACTTAACATATGCAGCCACTTCAGCATTTATCTTGTGTCACTGTATCTGCCATCTGCTATAGGAATGATAGCTATGCTTTCGATTAACAAAACAGAAGCTTAAAACAAAAAATCCCGGCTCAAGGATTTAAGCTTAACATGCAAATCGTTGATGCCGGAATAATGAAAGGGTTTGAAACCCTTATAAAACTCTGTGGATATATTGTATTGTTCTCTATAGTCTCACGTATCCCACAGACCATTGCCCAAAAGGCTGACTGCAGCATGCCACTGTCGGCAGACATAATAGGTGCCTTTTTTGAAGCCACAAACGGTATCGGCATAGTCTGCGGTCTATGCATTCCACGCACCCTGTCAATAGTGCTGTGCATTGCACTTCTGTCATTTGGCGGTGTATCATGCATGGTCCAGACCAAATCAATATTCCGGGATACAGGCTTTAGGCTTTACAGATACATACTGCTTAAGGCAGCCATGAGCATACTCTCATGCCTATTATGTATTATCCTATTTCGCATCCTCATCTGAATCGGAAATATTGGTGATTTCTATGTCATCATCAGATGTATCTGTATCTGCCTCATTGTCAGACGACTCTGCTCCTGCAGCTTCATCGCCATTCTCTTCCGGTGGGAAAAAGCTCTGCTCTGTTTGCTGCAACAACATCCTCAAACTGCTGCAGTGAACTTATAAGGCTGTCATATTTGGCCTTTTGAAGTCTCAATAGAGCCTGTTAAGATATCCTCAATGCTCTTGAGCTGGCTGTCCGTATATGCCATGGCACTCATTCTGAGATTATTTGCTTCGTTTGTGGCATTGTCAAGAATCTCCTGTGCCTGCTTTGTTGCAATCTGCACTACCTCATTCGCCTGAGCATATGCCTGCTGCATAATCTGATGCTCGCTGACAAGCTCATTTGTCTGAATCTGAGCCTGCGCGATTATCTGATCAGCCTTCGCCTGTGCATCAGCAAGGATAGCCTCCTTATTGCTGATAATCTTCTGATATCTCTTGACCTCCTCAGGGGTCTTTGTACGAAGCTCTGAAAGAAGCTCCTCTAACTGTTCACGATTGACAAGAATCTTGTTTCTTGAAATAGGTGACGGCTTGCAGCCATCAATATAGTCTTCGATTTCTTCAATAATCTGTTCCATTTTACTGCTCATAACTACTGTCTCCTTACCTGGTAATATTGTATTTGGCATAAATTCTATCAATGAACTGTTCAGGTACGAACTTTGATATATCTCCTCCGTATGATGCAAATTCCTTGACAATTGTAGAGCTTAAATATGAATAATTGAGGCTCGAAGTGAGAAAAACCGTCTCTATTTCCGGATTCTGCACTCCGTTAGCCTGTGCAATCTGCAGCTCGTACTCAAAATCTGTCACTGCACGCAATCCTCTTATTATGATTGTTGCATTGATTTTCTTCATGTAGTCAACTAAAAAGTCCTTCGAAGCACCCTACCCTGACATTTGGTATATGTGCTGTCATTTCTTCTATCATACTAACACGTTCTTCTAAAGAAAACAACGAATTTTTTGCACTATTATTGAGTACTCCGACAACCAGCTCGTCAACTATTTTGGCTGAACGCTCTATTATATCCAGATGTCCAAATGTCACCGGATCAAAGCTTCCCGGATAAATTCCTACCTTCATATTGTATCTCCTATGCACGCTTTATGAAAACATGCTTGTTTGTCTTATAGATTTTTTCTTTGACTATCTCATAGCCAAGCTCTGTGAGATAATCAAAATCAGTATCGTTTGAAGCCTCAACCACAATAAGTGTATCATCCTTTAATATATCGCTGTCCGAAAGTGTAATAAGCACTTCCTTTTCAAGCTCCTTATTGTATGGTGGGTCCATAAACACGATATCAAATTTGTATTTGCCCTCAAGCGTACGTACTGCCGTGACAGCATCCGTCATCATGAGCCTTGAGACCTTATCAAACTTTGTAAAATGGATATTGTCCTCGATGCATGAAGCAGCTTTTCTTGAATTCTCCACAAATACAGCATAGGCTGCACCGCGGCTTAACGCTTCAAGTCCTATCTGTCCGCTTCCGGCAAACAGATCTAAAAAATATGCTCCCGGAACATCAAACTGCATGACATTAAAAAGAGTCTCCTTCGTCTTGTCAGTAGTCGGTCTTGTATCTTTTCCCTCAATAGTCTTTAGAGGGAGGCTTCTCGCCGTTCCTGCTATTATTCTCATACTTTTCTCCCTGTTATATTCTATTTCTGGTCCTTTAAGACGTCCTTGTTCTTTGCGATATAGTCAATAAGTGAAACAACTGTGAGCACAAGCGCCACATAAATGAGGATTGTTCCAAGGATATTTAACCAGCCAAGCTGCAGATTGATATTAAAAATAATAACAATAACCATAAGCATCTGGAAGGTTGTCTTAAACTTGCCCCAGTAGCTTGCCGCAATGACAATTCCATTGTCTGATGCAACCAGTCTGAAACCGCTTATGATAAACTCTCTTGCAATGATAATAAGCACAACCCATACAGGGATGAGCTGTAAATCAACAAGGCATATCATTGCAGAGCATACAAGCAGCTTGTCTGCAAGCGGATCCATAAATTTGCCGAAATTGGTAACAAGATTGTATTTTCTTGCAATTTTTCCGTCAGCCATATCGGTCAGACTTGCAATGATAAATATCGCAAGTGCTATATAATTTCCGTATCCGTCAAAAAACGGTGAAATAAGGAAAAATACAAAGAACGGAATAAGTATCACTCTTAAGATTGTAAGTTTGTTTGGTAAATTCATTTTACAAGTTCTCCTATCAAATCATATTCATATGCACCGGTCACCATAACCTTGCATATATCGCCGGTCATAAGTGTCTCATCAGTGTTGATGAATATATATCCGTCAACATTCGGTGCATCTCTGTATGTACGGCCGATATAAGCATTTTCATCAGCCACCTTGCCCTCTATGAAAACATATAATTCTTTACCCTTTAGTGTCTCATTTTTATCAAAATGACCTCTTCCTCAAGCTCCATGACATCAGCCTGCCAGTCAGCCTTTATATCCTCATCTATCTGGTCAGGCATTGCAGCTGCCTTTGTGCCCTCCTCCGGAGAATACGTAAAGGCTCCCAGACGGTCAAACTCCATATCATTTACAAACTGCATAAGCTCCTCGTGATTATCCTGTGTCTCACCCGGGAAGCCGCATATAAGTGTGGTCCTTAGTGTGATATCAGGTATTCTCTCACGCAGCATTCTGATACGCTCCATAAGCTCAGCCTTTGTTGTTTTTCTGCCCATGCGCCTTAAAATATCGTCATTGCAGTGCTGGATTGGCATATCCAGATAATGGCATACCTTCTCATCCTTTATCATGGACTCTATAAGCTCATCGTATATCTCCTCGGGATAGCAGTACATAATCCTTATCCAGAACAGCCCGCTTATCTTGTTGAGCTCATCCAAAAAGCTTATGAAGTGACTTCTCACCATACAAATCCACTCCGTAAAGTGTGGTCTCCTGGGCAACAAGTATAAGTTCCTTTGCTCCCTGCTCCACAAGGCTCTTCGCCTGCTCAATCAAATCCTCCATCGGCACACTTCTGTAACGGCCTCTGACAGATGGAATGACACAGTAGGTACAGTTTTTATTGCACCCCTCTGCTATCTTAAGGTAAGCGAAATGCCCTCCTGTGGTGACAATACGCTTTGTCTTTATGCTGGGAAGTCCCTCTAAGGTGTGCAGATTGCTGTATCTGTGTTTTTCAAGTGTCTCATGGACAGCTTCAACTATAGTATCATATGAATTGGTGCCAAGTATGGCATCAACCTCTGGGATTTCCTTAAAAATCTCATCCTTGTATCTTTGTGCCAGACAGCCTGTCACAATAAGTGATTTGCATTTGCCTGTCTCCTTATACTGAGCCATCTCGAGAATTGTATTGATACTCTCCTCCTTTGCATCACCTATGAAGCAGCAGCTGTTTACGATAATGATATCAGCCTGCGTCTCATCATCGGTCATCTCAATGCCGTCATTTGCAAGCATGCCTATCATATACTCTGAATCCACAAGGTTTTTATCGCATCCAAGCGAAATAAATAATAATTTCATAGTACCTCTCAAATGTAAGTATTTACAATTAAAGGGAAAGACAAAACAGCCTTTCCCTCCTAGATTAAGCCTCTTCGCCTTCGTTTAAATCCTCATCATCTGAGACGATTCTGACAGCTCCCGTGTACAGCTCCTCTACAGCAATAGATAATGGCTTATTGCACTTAGGGCGTGCGATAAGTGGTTCTGCACCATCAATAATCTGGCGTGCACGCTTTGCTGCAGCAATAACGATAGAATAACGGCTGTTTACTACCGGCTCTTCACCTATCTCTACATTGTTGTTTACTACCTTCATTAACTCTACATACGATGGATGTATCATATTATTTATCTCCTTTCGAAAAGCTTAAAAGCTCTTTTCTCATTTTATTTATAAAATCTATATTTGATGATACCAGATAATCCTGATTCTTTTTTGTGTCGTCAGAGCTGTGGATGATATCATTCACAAGCTCTACACAATCGTCAAGCTTATCATTTACCACTAAATAATCATATTTCTCTATGCCTAAAGACTCCTCATATGCTCTTGAAAGTCTCTGTGCACAGACCTCTTTTGTCTCTGTGCCTCTTCCTACAAGCCGGTCCTTAAGCTCATCTGCACTCGGCGCTGACACAAACATAAGCACCGTATCAGGAAACTGCTTCTTTATCTTTAAAGCTCCCTGGATTTCTATCTCAAGAATCACATTCTTTCCGGCGCTAAGCTGCTCATTGACATATGACTTTGGTGTGCCGTAGTAATGATCTACATACTTGGCATACTCAAGCAGTCCATCTGCCTTTATCATCTGTTCAAATTCTTCCTCTGAAATAAAAAAATACTCTCTGCCATGCTCCTCACCCGGCCTTGGACCTCTGGTAGTGGCTGATACGCTCAGTGCATAATCATCACCATGCTTTGCCATAAGCTCCTTCATGATAGTACCCTTTCCGGAACCCGAAAAGCCTGAAAAAACAACTAATTTTCCTGTGTTACTCATCACAATCTCCTAAAATTACTCAATATTTTGAATCTGTTCCCTGACCTTTTCTATATCAGTTTTAAGACTGATGCCTGTGTCAGAAATCTTAAGATCATTGGACTTTGAAAGGATGGTATTCGCCTCACGGTTCATCTCCTGTGCGAGGAAATCAAGCTTTCTTCCCACACTGCCACCGGCATTTAGCGAATCCTTCATGGAAAGGATATGGCTTTTGAGCCTGACTGTCTCCTCATCCACGCAGATCTTGTCCGCAAAAATAGTGACCTCCTGGGCTATTCTTGAATCATCAAGCTGATTGTCTGCAAGCAGTTCTCTTAGCTTTTCCTCAAGACGCGCACGGTATTCGACAATAATCTGTGGCGAACGCTCCTCAATGAAATCAACATATGATACCATATTATCGAGCTTTTCGCAAAGGTCTTTTTAAGATTTTCTCCCTCGCGCACGCGGCTTTCAACAAATGGCTCAAATGCACCGCGAAGAGCCTTCTCAAGACTGCTCCACAGCTCATCCTCATCTACAGGCTGCTCCTCCATCACAAATACCTCCGGATATCTCGACAGCGTGCTCACTCTTATATCATTCTCCAGTCCGAATTCCTCCGCCATCTGATTAAGATACTTAAGATATTCTCCCGCGAGAGTCTTATTATACTGCAATGAGAGATTATTTTCTGTAAAATCCTCATATGTGATATAAATATCGACCTTGCCACGCTCTATGTACTCCTTAAGCAGAGTCCTTATTGCACTCTCGAAGAAATTGAGCTTTTTAGGCATCTTGATATTGACATCCAGATATCTGTGATTTACAGATTTTACCTCAACTGTAATCTTACGGCTTGCATCTGCGTACTCGTATCTGCCAAAGCCGGTCATACTTTTAATCATAATTTTTCCTTTCGCATATGCATAGATGAGTTTATTATATAACTCCTTGAGATTTTCGTCAAATATATTATAATATAAATATTCATGATTATAAATATTCAGCAACTTAGAATATTTACAGGAAATAAGGAGGAACATCATGGCTTTAGACGGAATAGTCATTTCAAATATAGTTGCAGAGCTAAACAGCACGATACTAAACTCAAAAATCAGTAAAATCGCAGAACCTGAGGCAGATGAACTGCTTCTTACCCTAAAGGGACCAAACGGCTCGTTCAGGCTTTCGATGTCTGCAAGTGCATCGCTTCCATTCATCTACCTGACACCCACAAATAAGGTAAGCCCTCTCACTGCCCCTACATTTTGCATGGTTTTAAGAAAGCATATAGCAAACGGACGCATCACAAAGATTTACCAGCCGGGCATGGAGCGTATCATAAACTTTGAAATCGAGCACTTAAACGAGATGGGCGATCTATGCCACAAGGTGCTTATTATCGAGCTGATGGGCAAATATTCAAACATCATCTTTACCGACTCCGATGGTACGATAATAGACAGTGCCAAGCGTATTCCCGCATCCGTAAGCTCTGTACGTGAGGTGCTTCCGGGCAGAGCCTACACCATCCCCGCGACACAGGAGGATAAATATAATCCTCTGACTGTAGATTCGAAGCAGTTTGTGGATATTATATCAGCAAAGCCGCTTACTGTTTCAAAGGCTATCTACTCATCCTTTTCCGGCATCAGCCCCCTTGTGGCAAATGAACTGGCTCACAGGGCAGGCCTTGACGCGGACTCCCCTGTAGCTGCCTACTCACACGATGAGCTTTTTGCACCTGGGAAGCAACTTCACATGGATGATGGAGGACATAAAAATAATCGTTTTACGCCGAATATCGTGCGTGACGGCAATGAACCAAAGGAATTTTCTTCAATAGAGCTGACTCAGTATAGCGATTTAACGGTCACAAAATATGATTCTATATCAGAGGTTTTAGAGCTTTACTACTCTGAGAGAAACACCTATACACGTATACGCCAGAAGTCAGCCGACCTGAGAAAACACGTAAATACCCTCCTGGAGCGAAACCAAAAGAAATATTCCCTGCAGATGAAGCAGCTTAAGGACTCCGAAAAACGCGAAAAGTACAAGGTGTACGGCGAGCTTATCAACGCATTCGGCTACGGACTTACACCGGACGACAAGTTTCTTGAAGCTGCAAACTATTATGATGACAACAAAATCATCAAAATTCCTATCGACAACACAAAAACTCCTGCCGAGAATGCGCAGAAATACTTTGACAAATACGGAAAGATGAAGCGTACTGCCGAAGCATTGAACGAGCTGATTCTTGAAACAAAAGGTCAGATAGACCATCTCGAATCAATTCAGAATTCACTGGATATCGCTTTAAGCGCTGACGACCTCGTCCAGATAAAGGATGAGCTGATAGAATACGGTTTTATCAAAAAAGGAAAGAGTTCAAAGAAACAGAAGGTAAAGAGCAAACCCTTCCACTATATCTCATCAGACGGATTTGATATCTTCGTCGGCAAAAACAACTACCAGAACGATGAGCTCACCTTCAAGCTGGCAACCGGAAACGACTGGTGGTTCCACGCCAAGGGCATGCCCGGCTCACATGTCATTGTAAAAGCTGAAAACAAAGAGCTGCCGGACAGCACCTTTGAGGAGGCCGGCAAGCTCGCGGGCTACTACTCAAAGGGCAAAAATGCCGACAAGGTAGAGATAGACTATCTGCAAAAGAAAAATGTCAAAAAGCCAAACGGTGCCGCAGCCGGCTTTGTCGTGTATTACACAAACTATTCTCTCACGATTCACCCGGATATATCCGATATCAGGCAGATTGAGTAAGCAGATTATACTTATTTCATAACAATTTCATAACCATTCCAAAACGCTTAAAGTAAAAAGCTGATATACACATGCATAGTCATGCATGCGATATCAGCTTTTATTTTAGCCATTTAAGCTCATCACAGATTCATTCTCTTTAATTGTTCTTTTGCAAATTCATCCATTTTCTTTTTCAGTATTCTGTTTTCCGGTGTACAAAGCGCCGGGTCTGCTTCAAGCACCTCATCCACCATCTCAGATGCTTCCTTTAGCACATCGCTGTCCTGATACACATCCGCAAGTGCAAATGCAAGGTCTCCACTCTGCCTGATTCCAAAGAAATCCCCGGGACCTCTGAGCTTTAAATCCTCACTTGCTATATAAAAGCCATCATTTGATTTATTTAGTATCTCCAGACGTTTTTTGATTTCTTTGAATTTGACGAATTGATGAAAATGCAATACGACTGTGCATCCCCCCTGCCTACACGGCCTCTTAGCTGATGAAGCTGTGCAAGTCCAAACCTGTCTGCATTTTCTATCATCATGACGGTTGCATTGGGCACATTTACACCAACCTCCACGACTGTTGTGGACACAAGTACCTGCGACTCATTATTTGCAAAGCGCTGCATCACCTCATCCTTTGCCTTGCTCTTCATCCTGCCGTTAAGCACATCTACCGTGATATCCTTTGGCAGTGCCGCTTTAAGCACATTTGCATAGTCTGTGACATTTTCCCCTTCCGAGTTTTCGGTTTCCTCCACAAGAGGACATATAACATACGCCTGATGGCCGGCTCTCACCTGCTCCGCAATAAAGCTGTAGGCCTTTGGCCTGAATGCCGTGCCAATCACACAGTTCTTGATTGGAAGCCTCTTTGCAGGCACCTCATTTATGACAGAGATATCCATATCACCGTATATGATTATTGCTAACGTACGCGGTATCGGAGTGGCACTCATCACAAGTATATGTGGCTTTCTTCCCTTATCCGAGAAGCTCTCTCTCTGCTTCACTCCAAATCTGTGCTGCTCATCTGTGATAACAAGCGACAGATTGGAAAAATCCGCTTTCTCCTGTATGAGCGCATGAGTGCCTATAATAAGCGCATTTTTCTCGTTTTCAAGGCGCGCATAGGCTTCTCTTTTCTGCTTTGCCGTCATGGAGCCGGTAAGAAGCACAACAGGACTGTCAAGTCCAAACTGACCAACAAGTGAGCAAAACGTCTCATAATGCTGGTTTGCAAGCACCTCAGTCGGAGCCATTATGGCAGACTGATAGCCACATTTTGACGCCCACGCCATAAGAAGAAAAAGCAACAATTGTCTTTCCTGAGCCCACATCTCCCTGAATAAGCCTTTGCATCACATAAGGACTTTTAATATCCTGCTTTATCTCATCTATTGTCTTCTTCTGCGCGCCTGTCAGCTCATACGGAAGCTTATCAATCAGTCCGTCTATAAAAGCATCATCCGTAAACTCAAACTCATTTTTGTCCTTCTGCTGCTTTTTATTCTGATACCGCATGCCCATGATAAAGAGAAAAAACTCATCAAAAACAAGCCTTCTTCTTGCCTCCACAAGAGCGTCAAAGTCATCAGGGAAATGTATCTGCTTCATGGCATAATTGTACTCGCAAAAGCCGTATCTGCGCCTTATATCCTTAGGCAGATAATCTGACAGCAGTGTATCATGTGACAGAGTCTCCTTTATCGTCTTGACTATCAGATTGTTTGTCACACCGCTTGTCACGGAATACACAGGCTGCAGTGTATCACGTATAGCCTCGTACTTTTGCACCTCATACACCACAGGCTGTTCCATGACATATCGGCCTCCATTTGGCTTAATATGTCCGTAAAATATAAGATGTCTCCCCTGCACAAGCTGTGCCTTAAGGTATGGCATACGGTACCATACCAGCTGTATCATATGCCCGGGCGAGCCGATATCCTGCAATGTAATTTGCATTCTCGCTGTATTTTTCACTACAGGTGCCTTTTTAATCACAGCATGGATGGCATAGGTGCTGCTCTCATTTACATTATTCAGTTCATCAATATCCGTTATTTCCGGAAACTTTACATAATCCTGGGAAAATGAAGGAGTATATCACCAACGGTGTATACTCCCATTTTAGCAAATGCTTTTTGTGTTTTTCCCCGATTCCCTTAACCGCGGTAATCGGTGAAGCTATATCCATATTTGCTCCTAAATATAATAAATATCATTTATATTCTTTAAAAGGCTTTACTCTACAGAAATAACATAATAGTAGATTGGCTGTCCGCCATCGTTGACCTCAACCTCTACATCAGGATATTTCTCTTCGATTGCTGCTGCAAGCTCATTAGCTGAGTCCTCATCAGAATCACTTCCGAAATAGATACTGACAATCGCTGAATCCTCATCTACCATGGCATCTACCATCTCAAGTGTAGTAGCCCTTAAGTCTGTTCCAACAGAAAGGATGCTCTTGTCTCCGATTCCCATGAAGTCGTTCTGCTTGATGGTTTTTCCGTCAATCTCAGTATCGCGGACTGCATATGTCACCTGTCCTGTCTTGACATTTTCTATCTCAGCCATCATCTGCTCTTTATTCTCCTCGGCACTGTGGTCAGGTATATAATTTACAAGCGCTGTGATACCCTGTGGGATAGTCTTTGTAGGGATAACAATAATCTGTTTATCCTCAACAAGGTCTACTGCCTGGTTTGCAGCCATGATGATATTCTTGTTGTTTGGCAGGATAAATACTGTCTTTGCATTTACATGCTCGATAGCGTTGAGCATATCCTCTGTGCTAGGGTTCATGGTCTGACCACCCTCTATGAGATAGTCCACTCCAAGGCCTCTAAACACTTCATTCATGCCTTCTCCGATTGAAACAGATACAAAGCCCATTTCCTTTGCAGGCATGTTATTTGTCTTTTCATCAGCCTGAGCAGCTTCATAAGCCTCTTCCTCAGCCTTCTGCTGTGCTGCAAGCTTCTGTGAATCCTTGATGAGCTTTTCCTGATGCTCCTCACGCATATTGTCGATCTTTATCTTGCTGAGTGAGCCGAAGGTAAGTGCCTTCTGCAGTGCAAGTCCAGGGTCGTTTGTATGTACGTGAGTCTTTACGATCTCATCGTCAGCTACAACGACTATAGAGTCACCGATTGACTCGAGGAATGCCTTGTATGCGTGCTCCTCATTGTCTGACATTGGCGCATTGAGTACAATAATAAAAACTCTGTGCAGTAACCATATTTAATCTCTGCCTCTGTCTCAGCCGAAATCTTTGCTGGAGCTGCTCCTGTTGGTGCGCCCTCTATCGTATAGTCAATCTCCTTACCGATAAGAGCATCATAGGCTCCCTTTAACACCTGAACCAGTCCCTGTCCGCCGGAATCCACTACCCCTGCCTGCTTTAATACAGGAAGCATCTCCGGTGTCTGGTCAAGCACATACTCAGCCTGCTTTATAACCTCTTCAACAAATGTGACAACATCCTCTGTTTCGTCTGACAGCTCCAGAGCCTTTTCTGCTGCGCCCTTTGCCACTGTAAGGATAGTTCCCTCCTTCGGCTTCATAACTGCCTTGTAAGCTGTCTCAACCGCCTTCTGGCATGCCTCACAAAGAATAGTGACATCTATTTCATCGTATTCCTTTATAACCTTACAGAAGCCTCTGAAAAGCTGTGATAAGATAACACCCGAGTTTCCTCTGGCGCCTCTTAAAGAGCCTGATGAAATAGCCTTTGCAAGCTCTGCCATGGTTGGCTCTGTGAGCGAGCTGACCTCCTTGGCCGCAGACATGATTGTCATTGTCATATTTGTTCCGGTATCACCATCCGGTACCGGGAATACATTCAGCTCATTTATCCAGTCTTTCTTTGAATCAAGATTCTTGGCTCCCGCAAGAAACATCCTTGCAAGGAGCTTTGAATTAATGCTTGTGATCTCCACTTTTTGTAGTCCTCCTTAATCAATTACCCTTACGCCCTCAACGTAAATATTGATCTTTGCAATTTTCATTCCTGTAAATGACTCAACCTTGTACTTAACCGTCTCGATAAGATTGTCCGAAACAGTGCCGATTGAAATACCATACGCTACTATTACATGAAAATCAATGGTAATTTCGTTGTTCTCATCTACCTTTACATTTATTCCATGGTTCAGGTAATCTCTCTTTAAAAGCTTTACAAGACCATCCTTCATGTTGACCGCTGCCATGCCTACTATTCCAAAGCACTCTACAGCTACAGAGCCTGCATAGGTTGCAATAACATCTGTATCAATTAAAATTTGTCCATATTGGGTATCCATCTGTCCCTTCATAATATATACCTCCATCATATTGTGACGTAGCTAATGTTATTATACCTTTTTTTTTCACAAAAAGCAAATATTTTTATATTTTATCCTTGCATTCTTTATTTTAATCTGATAGAATACATTTGTTGTGAGCTTAAGAGTATGGTAAGCTTAGTGAAATGCAAGGAGGTGCAAAATCATGGCAAAGTGTGCAATTTGTGAAAAGGGTGTACATTACGGAAATAATGTCAGCCATTCTCATAGAAGATCAAATCATGTTTGGAAGTCAAACATTAAGAAGGTTTCTTGCAAGGTCAATGGAGTTCCACAGAAGTTATATGTATGTACTTCATGTTTAAGATCTGGCAAAGTTGAGAGAGCTTAGTATTTATTTTTGCACCTTTTGAATTTTAAAGGACATCCGTTTGGATGTCCTTTTTATTTGCTCTCATATATGAAATTAATCCTGCTTGTCGTCCTCTGCCTCGTCTACCTTTACATCGTCGAGATTAAGGTCATCATTTTTCCCCTTTGAGAAGCGGCTTACAATGTCCGGCACCATATCAAGTATCTTTGTCATGCCGTCCTGATTCTTTACATTGACAAGCTTCGTCTGTCCATTCTGGATAACGAGCACTGCACTTGGCTGAATCTTTCCGCCCATACCGCCGGCTCCGTTATTTTTCTTTTCTGCCGAAAATGCTCCTGCTGCCACTCCAAACGACACATCCACAAGCGGAAGTATGATTGTATCCCCTATATGAATCGCATCACCAACTACAGTCTTTGTAGTGATAAAGCTGTCCATCCCCTTGAAAAGTGACTCTACTGTGTTATTGAAACTATTATCTGCCATAATATCTTCCTCCTATCTGCTTATCCTATTATATAATCTGCGGCAGTTTTTATCAAATAAAATTCTAAGTGTTGCCGCTAAAATACTTATTACTATCACATGTCCCTTTATATCAAAGCTGCCCTTTGCATATGGCTTTTCACTCTCGAAATCAGGTGTAATCCGCCATCTGTTTGTATAGCCGACAGGAAAGCATGCTAAAATACCTAATGAAATGCCTGTTGTATCCGGCGAGCCGGTTGAATAAACCATTGTAAGCTTAAGCCTCCTTGGGCATATTCTTTTAAGAATGATAAAAAGCTCTTTTTCAGATGTGAAAAAAAGCAGCTTTATTTCTCTCATCACTGTATTCTCTTTTTAGCTTATAGATACAGTTTTTTATTTTTTCTGACTTATCTTTAAATTGCTTTTTATGTGACTTTTTGTGTGGCTTTTTATACGTTTTTTTGATGAGTGGGCTTAGTTTGTTGTTTTATATGCTGATTCTCATCAGTTACTGACCTTTGCTCGTTAGGAGTCTGTGATGTGCTTTCATCCTCTGTCTGTTCATCTGCGACATGTTCTGACTCATCTGCCGGTATTTTAGGCTCATCTCCGGTGTTTTCACTGACTTTATCTTCTGTTTCAGTTTTAGCTGCATCATCCATTACATTATCATCAAAGCCTCAGCGGCCTTTTCATCATTTTCATAATCAGAGTCAGCATCATCAAACAGCTTCTTCTTCACAAAAGCAAGCCTTATATATCCGTCAGTCTCCTGTGCATACTCTATATGCAGTGCAAACAAATGAAAAAAGCCATGACACATGTGCTTTTGCTCTTATGTCTGTATTGTCAAAGCTTCCGACAGCCCTGTACTTGACCGGCACAAACAGTACGCAAAGCAGCGCTGTAAGTATAAGAGCAAGCACTACAAGGAGTATGATGCCTATGACCTTTAAAATCGTAAATATCATCTATCTATTTCCTCCGTCTGCTCTTTAAATAGCTCTTCACATCTGTTTTACCTGTATTTTCGTATGTCTCCTTAACAATATCACAGGCCAGCAAAAGTGCCTCATCATAATTACCCGCTACTGCGATTATGTGCAGATTCTTCTTAGGATATCCCTTTTGCAGCAATTCTCTTGTCGGAATGATATCCAAAAGATTTTCCTCATTTGACGGAAACGTGATGATGTATGTGTGAAGCATGCCGGCATTATGCTCTATCTTCCACTTGATTTTCTTTATCTTTCCGGTAACAGACTCTCCTACAAATAAATCCTCATACCATTTCATTCCAAAACCTCAAAAAGCAGTTTATAAAACTGCTTTTTAATAATACTAATAATACTTGTGTGTCCCCCATAAATTGCTTTTCTTTAAATCCAGGTACTCATTGTAAGCCTTCTCAAGTATCTGCTTCTCATTTGCAAACTTGAGCAGATGATATGCCTCGTGATACTTGTAAAACCCTGAATCCATGAAATACTCTTCTCTTTGCGGTTTACTATAATAACTTTCGCCCATCATCAGATACCAGTGTACATCCTTTTCCACTGTATCATGTGGCACGGTAAAAGAATAGTGGCTCTTACCCACGTATTGGATTATCGTTGCACTGGCACCAGTCTCCTCTTTCACTTCACGGATTGCAGTGTCCTTGTACTCTTCATCAGATTCCACAGTTCCCTTGGGCAGTACCCACCCCTCGTACCTGTTCCTGTAGTTCTTGTATAAGAGTAATATTTTGCCACGAAAGATTACCACACCGCCACAGCTCGTTGCTTCTATCATTGCTATTCCTCCAAGTGTGGTTTAAACGCTATCTGTCAGTTCAAGCGAAATATGAACGATAACGTCTGTCATTACACTTAAGTATAACCTACTTCTAAAAAAAGTGCAACAAGCCTATTCATTGAAATATTTATCAAATACCTTTTTTTGCCACCGGCACCGCATATGTGCTTCCGGCACCCGAATCCTCCACAACTACTGCAATTGCCAGATCATTGTAGCCATCCTTTTTTCCATAGCCCACAAACCAGGCATTGGTCTGGTCTGTAGAATCTGATACCTGGGCAGTTCCGGTCTTTCCAAAGCCTCATATAGCTCTGATCGCTTAGCTTTGCGCCTGTTCCATCAGATACCACTGCTGCCATAAGGTTCTGGAGAAAAGCTGCCTGATCCTTTGACATAATCTGCTTGTATGAAGCCGGTTTATTCTGCTCCACAAGCGCCCCGCTCGCATTTTCCGTATGGTCTACCAGATATGGCCTCATCAGATTTCCATCATTGCAGATTGCACCGGCAATCATGCACATGTGAAGCGGTGAAACAAGCGTGTTTCCCTGACCTATCGTGGTCTGCATGGTCAGAGCTGACGAGGCATTGTTATCCAGTGCAAACTTACTCTTTTTGAATCAAAGGCTATAGGCAGATTCTTGTTGAAAAGCATATCGTCACACAAGGTATTAAGCTTATTGTTGTCCACCAAAAGACCTATATTGGAAAAGGACGAGTTGCATGACTTTGCAAACGACTTTGTTAAGTCCTCCTGCCCGTGTGATTTATTGCCGGTACAGTGGATTGTAAAGCCGTCCTTTGTAATGCTGCCGTCACAATCAAAGCTGTAGTCGTTGTATGTAGACGGATTTTCGTTATAATACTCAAGTGCTGTAAAAATCTTAAACACTGAGCCCGGAGCATACTGTCCCTGTGTTGCCCTGTTGTAAAGAGAAGTGCTGCCCTCACCGTTTACGCTCTCCCAGTCACTTGCGATGGTATTTGGGTCATAATCAGGCTTTGACACCATAACTGCAATCTTTCCTGTTTTCGGCTCAATTGCAATGACAGCACCTTCATAGTCGTCAAGTGCATTGTATGCAGCCGCCTGTGCTTCGTAATCCAGTGTGGTTATGACATTATCACCGGTATTTTTCTTACCGCTTATATCATTTACTATCTGGTCAAGGAAAAACTCATGTGAGCGGAGCAATGAGAAATTTTCCTGCTTTTCAAGCCCTGCCTTACCGTTTACGGCAAAGCCTGCCACATGCGCAAACATCCTGTCGTCAGGGTATTCCCTTGTCTCAGACGCATCTGAGCCTACCTTTGTCCGTGCTATGACATGTCCATCCTTAGTCTGTATCTCGCCCCTCACTACATTCTTAGAGAAAAGATCCTGCAGCGAATTGTATGGGCTGTTGATGAATTCGTCGCTTTTTACAAACTGGAAATATAAGAAATAACCTATCAATCCAACAAAAACTATAAGGAAAAAATATGTAACAACCGCATACTCTCTATTTCTGTGTCTTCGTGCTGTTTTTGCCGCCTGCTGCCGGTTTTCTCCTTCTCTGTTGACTTCCCTGCGCCCCCGGCTCTTTAGCTGTCTGCTTTTGTCTGTTTTTGTCTCATGGTCCTTTCGTCTCTTGTCATCTATATTTCTCCTTTTTTTCAGGGGCTGCCTGCATAATATACATGCCCTGTATCATTCCAAAAATAATCATCGTAGATAGAAGCGAGCTGCCACCGTAGCTCACAAGCGGCAGCGTCACACCGGTCATCGGTATAAACTTGGTTGAGCCGCCGACAGTTAAAAGCACCTGAAGCGCATACACACTGCCAAGTCCAAGCGCTACATACTTGTAAAATACATCCTTCATCTGCATGGAAAGATTAAATATCATAAGAAAGCAGCTGACACAAACCATAATGAGGCAGACAGCAAATATACCACCCATCTCCTCTGAGATAGCCGCTATGATAAAGTCCTTTGACACAATAGGTATCTTATTCGGCAGTCCCTGTCCCAGTCCAAAGCCAAACAGTCCGCCTGTACCTATGGCAAAAAGCGACTGACACACCTGATAGCCGGCCTTGTCAATGACAGAAAGAGGATCAAGCCATGCAACAATTCTGTTCTTCACATGTGAAAACAGATGATAGCCTGCGTACATTCCAAGCCCCACAAACGCGAGTCCTCCGGCAAAAATATAAAACCTTTTTGTCGCAACATAAATCATGACCAGATATGTAAAAAAATACAAAAGTGCTCCACCGAGGTCGTTTGATGCAACAAGTATCAGCACAAACACGGCCGATACGCCGCTTGTTATGGCAAGCTGCTTTAAATCAGTTGATTTATACAGCATGGATGCTATAAAAAATACAAAAGTATCTTCACAAACTCAGACGGCTGAATCGAAACAGGACCAAATGTCAAAGAGAGCTTTGCTCCTCTGCTCGCCACTCCTACCACAAGCACTGACAAAAGACCAAGTATTCCCACACCGGCATATGTCCATGTCAATTTTCGAAACATCGTGCCTTTTTGCATGATAAGCGGTATTAAAAACGCAAATATCGTTCCGGCAAGTACAAAAACAAACTGCCTTAATGCCTTGTCAAACGAAATTCTTGTTAAAATAATCATGCTTATACAAAGCATCATCACCATGTTGTTTAGCACAAGCTCTGAGGCATTCTTATAAAACTTATGATAAATCAAATAAATTGATTCAAAAAGCACAAGCTGTGCTATATAAAATCCTATTATCTTTGTATCCATTGTCGTGACAAAGAGCACCAAAAAACCATCTAAATGAATCAGAAACATATAAAATCTCTGCAGATTATATATATGCCTCTGCTTTTTCGGCTTGTCGGGATACTTGAATAAATGAAAGCATAAAAAAGTATATATGAGAAAAAGTATTATCATAATATACTTGGAAAGCTGTACTATCAGATGTACCATGTTATTCTACTCCTCTTTTGTAATGTCCGTTTGTATATTCAGCTACCTTATCATCCATAACCGCCTTAATCTGCTTTGGAGTCTCGATTGTAAAGCTGTATCTAAAACTTCTGATACCTGCCTCCTTAAGCTTACTTATGTTCTTTGTGAGCATGGTAGGCAGTGAATTATATATTGTATTATAGCACTCCTTACAGTTGTTACAAACTGCAAAGGATTTATTGTATCTGTCCTTTAAATATATAAGCTTTTGCTTTTTATCACAGCCCTTTGTGTTTTTGTGCACACAATTGGCGGTTGTCATAAGCGGATAATATCCATAGACTATCATCTGCGAGCCTATATTGTTTCTATGCATAATCTCCCTTGAATTGAGTTCAAGCGGCACTGTGTCACCACTTACCCGTGCTCAAAAAAAAGCGCTCTTTGAAACATCATTAAAGGTATACATATTGTGGTCCAAAATAACTTTTTATCTGTAAACAGATTTTCTGTCAGATAAAGCTCCTCGTAGTTTTTCACCACAACCCCCTCGAAGCTTACCTTATCAAGCTCTTTTGCGATAGATACAAAATAATCCGATGAATCCGCCCTGAATATCGTAGGAAGCATTAGATACACCTTCTTATTTCGCTTTGTAAGGCTTTTCACATCATCTGCAAACTGCTGTATCAGAGTCTTCCTGTCATACATGTCAAAATCCAGATAAAATACGTCAAAGCATTCATAGCCAATAAGTGTATCAAGCTGCGCGCGTGTCATACACGAGCATATGGTGGTGTAATCATTTATAGCTTCATCATGTGCTGCATCACTTTTTACGACATGTTCAGGGAGCTCACACATACTTGACATATCAGCGTATCGTGCATCATTCCTGTAATACTTTTTCAACAGCTCATCACAAAGCCCTGAAATTGCATCACGCCGCAGCTTATTTAGTGCTCCGTTTGGCACAAAGACGTTTTCTCCGATTTGAGCTTTAATATGTGAAAACTCAAAGTCTGTATCACCGGTTTTATTTATCCTGTCTATAGCGGCTTTTTTTATCAAGCGGCGCCTTAAGTGCGGCGCTGACAGGTTCTATTGAAGCTTTGTATGTCACATCACCTCTTTTTACAGTGAGGCTTCCGGGCTCGCCTTCTCTTAAAACAAGCTCGCCCTCTATCGAAAGCTTTCTTTTTTCAGGTGAAGGCCCTGCAGCATTTGAAACGAAATTAGGCTTCACATAAGTCACCATATCAGAGCCATTGTGATCGAAATAATACCTGTCTGTGAAACCACAGCGGTTTCCAAGTGCCTTTATCCTGTCATAATCAACATCGGTAACAGGCTTCATACTGTCGATATAGCTTCTGTAGTATTTTACCACTCCGCATGCATACTCAAGCTGCTTCATACGCCCCTCAATCTTGAGCGAATAAACACCTGCATCATGCAGCTTGTCAAGAGCCTTTATACCACACATATCCTTAAGGCTTAAAATGTATTCATCTTTTTTGCCCTCCACGGTATACGGCAGTCTGCACGGCTGTGCACAGCGGCCTCTGTTTCCGCTTCTACCACCTAAAATACTGCTGAAAAGGCACTGTCCCGAATACGAATAGCACAATGCTCCGTGCACAAAGGCTTCAAGCTCCATGCCGGTTTCCTCATGTATGCGCTTCATCTCGGCAAGAGAAACCTCCCTTGCCATGACCACACGCGTCACTCCAAACTGTGAAAGAAAACGCACTCCGTCTGCTCCAGTCACCGTCATCTGTGTACTCGTATGTATCTCCATTGACGGAAAATACTCATGGATAGCCTTCACCACTCCAATATCCTGCACTATCACTGCATCAAGCCCTCTTTTGTAGTACACAAGCAGGTAGTCGTAGAGCTTTGAAAACTCACTGTTTTTAATCAGCGTATTGACCGTCAGATACACCTTTACTCCTCGTAAATGCGCAAAATCAATTGCCTCTAAAAGCTCCTCTTCTGTGAAATTATTGGCATATGCCCTGGCTCCAAACATGCTTCCGCCCACATACACAGCATCGGCGCCGCTTTCTATCACACCCTTAAATATCTCAAGGTTGCCTGCCGGTGCAAGAAGTTCAAAATCTTTATTTCTCATATATTTCCTCATATAGATGCTCATTTGATATAATATAAACCTACAATAAAATAGGGAACAGTGTACGATAACTGTTCCCTTTTATTGCTATTTATCGCTACTGTCATTTGCCCCTTTAGAAGCATGTTCAGGTTTTTTAACAGGCTTTTTTCCATCAAGAAGTGACTCCTCAAGAGTTGCCTCAAGTCTTGCCTTGTTGAGTAAAAGCTCTTGTTTTGTGCCTCAAGCGCCTTCATGCTTGCCTCGGCATTCTCGGTCTTTACCTGATTGGAAATTAAATCATGCTTTAAATCGTATATTTCCTTATCCTTATTCTCTATATCACCCTCGAGCTTTTCGACAAGTGCCTTTGCCTTGAAATAATCATCCGCAATGTTGAGCTCGATAAGTGTGCTCTTCATATTGCCCGGAAGATGCTTATACTCATCCATATCATCAAACTCTGCAATCTTGTTGTTGATGTATGCCGCAACCTTCTGTAAGTATTCCTCATTCTCATATCCTGACAGTGTGTAAACCTTTCCGTCTATTACCACCTCAGCATTTGTTTTTGAAGACATTTAATCATCCTCCGTTTTCACATTTATTCAAACCAGCTATATTAATATTAATTTCAATTAAATACTTAATTATTATATGCCTTATAGATATAAATTGCAACTTTAAGCCCTTTTTCTCTCAAAATGCTCAAAGGCAAGGTCTGTCGCCACACGTCCCTTTGGTGTGCGGTTTATGAAGCCGTTCTTCACCAGATACGGCTCGTAAACATCCTCAATGGTTCCGGCATCCTCACCTATTGCCGCTGCAAGCGTATCAAGACCTACCGGTCCTCCCGCAAACTTGTCAATGATGGTGAGAAGTATATTTCTGTCGTTTAAATCCAGTCCGTACTTGTCCACTTCCAAAAGGTCCAGCGCAAAGCTTGCCACATCATAGGTGATTTTGCCGTCATACTTGACCTGCGCAAAATCCCTGACACGCTTTAGCAGTCTGTTTGCAAGTCTTGGCGTGCCTCTTGAGCGTCTTGCCATCTCGTAGGCTCCCTTGTCATCTGTCTCTACTCCAAGCACCTTTGCGGAATTGACGATAATATGCTTTAGCTCATCGACAGTATAAAACTCCATGTGATTTACCACACCAAACCTGTCTCGTAAAGGTGCCGAAAGCATACCCGCCCTCGTTGTTGCACCTACAAGGGTGAATTTGGGCAGGTTGAACCTGATTGACTTTGCAGACTCGCCCTTTCCAATCATGATATCAATGGCATAGTCCTCCATGGCAGGATAGAGCACCTCCTCCACCTGACGGTTTAATCTGTGAATCTCATCGACAAACAGTATATCTCCCTCAGAAAGTCCGTTGAGTATGGCTGCCATCTCTCCCGGCTTACCTATTGCAGGACCGGAGGTCACCTTTATCTTTGTACCCATCTCATTTGCAATGATTCCTGCAAGTGTTGTCTTTCCAAGCCCCGGAGGTCCGTAAAACAGCACATGATCGAGCGCCTCGCCCCTTGATTTTGCGGCTTCAATATATATTTTTAAATTGTCCTTTATCTTCTGCTGACCGATATAGTCATCAAAATACATAGGACGCAGGGATTTTTCTATTTTTATGTCCTCTTCCTGCAATTGTGTGGAAATTACTCTTTTCACGTTTTGTTCCCCGTTTCTGTTTTAAGCTTACAGCTTTTCTCAATCAGCCCATATTTTTGAGCGCAAGCTTCAGCACATCCTCTACATCCATATCCTCTGTGATATCAACCTTGGACACTGCCTTAAGACTCTCAGTAGACGAATATCCAAGCGCATTGAGCGCCATGACAGCATCATTTTTCACAGTGCTGTTCATGGATACAGCAGCACCGGAAGTCTGATTCTCAAGCTTCTTTTCAAATGCATCCTCAAGCGACAGCTTGTCCTTTAAATCAAGTATTACTCTCTGAGCCGTCTTTGCACCTATTCCCGGTGCCTTTGATATAGCCTTTGAGTCGCCCGATAGAATCGCAAAACGCAAATCATCGGCAGGCAGAGTTGACAAAATGGCAAGGCCGCCCTTTGGTCCGATTCCGCTGACTGTAATCAGCAGCTTAAAGATTTCAAGATCATCCTTGCTCAAAAAGCCGTAAAGTATCATGGCATCCTCCCTGACACACAGGTAGGTGTAAATTTTTTACATCCTCTCCCTCGTCGGGCAGCATATCAAAATACTGCGTCGGTATGTAAATAAGATAGCCTACACCTGCTGCCTCCACTACAATGCTGTCTATATTTTTTTCTGCAAGCTCTCCTTTTATATATGCATACATTGAATCCATTTGTTACTGTTTCGTCTATAGCCTGACACACAGGCATAAAAACAGCAGCATCTCCTTTGTTATTAAATATACGTAGATTACAGCCCGTTAAAACTATACATGAAAGCTGTCAGAAATCCTTAAAAGCACCTGTGATGCTACTATTCCAATCACAAGACCTGTGATGCATCCCGCCACAAGAAGCACCGGAATATAATACACTACGCTGTAGGTTGACAAAACTATAGCCGCAACTATTATCTGTCCTATATTATGACACACTCCACCGACCAGGCTTATTGAAACCGAACTGAATTTATCTGATTTCTTAAGCAGGTACATAATGATAAAGCTTAGTATACAGCCTGCCAGTGAATATATGATACTGAATGCATTTCCAAACATAAAGCCCGAAAGCACCGCGCGAAATACACATAGCAGAAATGTCTCCATGGGTGCTGCTATATAAAGCATGATTACTGTCACTATATTTGTAAGTCCAAGCTTCACTCCCGGTATGCCTACCGCAAACGGTATAAGTGACTCAACATAGCTTAGCACCAGTGCCAGTGCCATAAGCATACCAAGATATGCAATCTTTCTGGTTTTCATTTATCTCATTCTTTCTATAAAAATGTTCGGGTATCACTTGGATATCGAATCTATATCGGATTTCATGTCGCTTTTTACCGTCACAACAACCTTATTCGGCAGACAGATAATCGACTCTCCCTCCTTTGATATCGCCTTCTGCTTCACACACAGATGATCCGGACAGTCGGCAGAGGTCATATCCGCCACACCACCCTTTATGACAAGGGTGTTAGTAACATCGCCATCGCCGTTTTTTATCTCAATTGTATCATCCTTTGAAAGCGGATATGTGCCATAGGTCCTTCCATTGATAGTCACCTCGACACATGCATCGCTATCCGTATCCTGCCCCTTTAAATATACAAGCTTCCATATAAGAAGCAGAGCGACAGAGATAATTACAATAACCGATATCAGGATTATATCATTTCTACCAAAACGCTTACGCATCCTCTTTTATCTCTCCCATATAGTAAAAGCCTCTGCACTCATCAAGCTTCACATTGTAGATATTTCCAATCATATCCTCGGTACCCGGAAAATGTACTATCGAATTATTGTCCATACGTCCGGTCACATAGCCGTCCTTCTGGTCATCCATTTCCTCTGCAAGTACCGGCACCACTTTGCCCTCATAGCATTTTGCCTTTTCTGATGAGATAGTCTGAACCTCCTTTAAGAGCCTGTCAAACCTGTCCTTGGCCACATCATCCGGCACCTGATTCTCCATTGTGGCAGCGCGTGTACCTGTTCTCTTTGAGTAAATAAATGTAAAAGCACTGTCATATCTGACCTGCTTGACAACATCCATTGTCTCAAGGAAATCCTCCTCAGTCTCTCCCTGGGAAGCCCACAATGATATCAGTTGTGATTGCAATATCAGGAATCTGCTCACGAAGTCTCTTTACCTCGTCGAGATATTTTTCCTTGTCATAGTGCCTGTTCATCTCCTTAAGCACCCTTGAGCTTCCTGACTGAAGCGGCAGATGCATATGCTTGCACACCTTGTCGCAATCCTTTATCGCCATAATCAGGTCATCGGATAAATCCTTTGGATGAGATGTCATAAAACGAATCCTCTTAAGTCCCTCAATCTTATTGACCTCGCGAAGAAGCTCTGCAAAGGTTATAGGATTGTCAAGAGTTTTACCGTATGAGTTGACATTCTGTCCGAGAAGCATTATCTCGCACACTCCGTCTGCAACAAGCCTTTCTATCTCTCTTATGATATCCTTAGGCTCCCTGCTTCTCTCGCGTCCGCGTACATACGGCACGATACAGTAGCTGCAAAAGTTGTTGCAGCCGAACATGATGTTGACACCAGATTTGAAAGAGAACTTTCTCTTCACCGGCAGATCTTCGACAATCTGATTGGTATCCTTCCATATGTCAATCACCTGTGAGCCAGACTCGATATTGTTGCACAATATCTCTGCAAACTTGAATATATTGTGGGTTCCGAATACTATATCAACAAACTTATAGTGCTTTTTGATATTTTCAACAACCTCCGGCTCCTGCATCATGCAGCCACAGAGAGCAATCTTCATCAGAGGATTCTTTTTCTTGTAGTTCTGCAGATATCCAAGCCTGCCATACACCTTGTTGTTAGCATTCTCACGTACGGTACAGGTGTTGTATACAATGAAATCAGAGTGCTCATCAGTTCCTTCCACGTAGCCAATCTGCTCAAGTATTCCGACAAGCTTTTCTGAGTCGCGGGCATTCATCTGACACCCGAAGGTCTTGACGAAATAAGTCATGGGACGGCCGATTTCTTTAGATTTCTTTTCAACAAATTCCTTTGCCTTTGCCATGTAGTAATACTGCCTCTCAGGCTCATGTGCCGGTGGTGTCTTTGTTATATCTATATCGTAGCTCATGTTATATTATGTTTCCTCTCAAATTAAATCTGTTATACATTATATGACTATTCCCTGATCTGACCACTGCCGTAAATAATATACTTATAGCTTGTCAGTGCTTCAAGCCCCATAGGTCCCCTTGCGTGAAGCTTCTGTGTGCTGATTCCTATCTCAGCTCCAAAGCCGAATTCATTTCCATCAGAAAATCTGGTTGAGGCATTTACATAAACGCATGCAGCATCTATCTCATTTAAGAACTTCTGTGCGTTGTCATAATCATTTGTGACGATTGCCTCTGAATGTGATGTGTTGTATCTGTTGATATGCTCGATTGCCTCATCAATACTGTCAACAATCTTTACCGACATGATGTAATCAAGATACTCCATACCCCAGTCATCGGAAGCTGCCTCTGTCACATCGTCTCTTCCGGCAAGAATTGCCTGCGCTCTTTCATCACAACGCAACTGTACATGATGCTCTCTTAGCTTATCATACAGCTTTGGCAGAAACGCCTCTGCTATGGCACTGTGTACTACAATGGACTCACATGCATTGCAGACACTGATTCTTTGTGTCTTAGCATTGTTAATAATATTAACAGCCATGTCAAAGTCAGCATCCTTGTCCACATATACATGGCAGTTGCCTGTACCGGTCTGGATGACAGGAATTGTGGCATTTTTGACAACATTTTGTATGAGTCCTGCACCGCCTCTTGGTATGAGCACATCCACATACTGATCCATCTTCATAAATGCATTTGTTGTCTCTCTGTCTGTTGACTCAATAAGTGCAAGTGCAGCAGCAGAAACCAAATTGTCCGTTAAAGCCTTTTTTAAAGCCTTTACTATTGCAATATTGGTATTTATCGCATCACTTCCACCCTTCAATATGACACAGTTGCCTGTCTTAAAGCATAGACCAAAGGCATCTGATGTGACATTAGGGCGAGCCTCAAAAATGATTCCCACAACACCGATTGCAACTCTTCTTTTTTCCGATAATAAGACCATTAGGACGCTTTGCCATAGACATCACTTCCCCTATAGGGTCTGCCAGCTTTGCTATCTGTCTGAGTCCGTCAGCCATGCCAAGGAGCCTGTCATGGGCAAGCGAGAGCCTGTCAATCATGCTCTTTGCCTTCATATTTTCCTCTGCTGTGGCCACATCCCTTTTGTTTGCCTCAAGGATTTCTTTTTCTGCCTTAAGAAGATTGTCCGCTGCATCGTTTAATACCTTATTCTTGATATCCGTATCAAGTGTTCCTATCTTTACTCTGGCCTCGTATGCATCCGCACAAATTTTTTCTAAATCAGTCATCAATAAACACCTCTCTCTTATCTGTTATCACCCCATCTAAGGGTACGTCATATTCATCTTCAAACGTCATGCTGCTAAGTAACTGGAAATCGTAGCCCACTCCAACTGCCATAACAGTGTCTCTTTTTGTGAAAGACGATAAATATCTGTCATAAAAGCCCTTTCCATAGCCGATTCTGTAACCGGTATCCGAAAATGCAAGCCCCGGCACTATCATAAGCGCCCTGCCATCCGCCTTCGTATACTCCTTCGTCATATCAGGCTCTTTAATATTAAATGAACCACAATTAAGCTCATCAAGGCTTCTTACCCTGTAAAGGACATTGTATTGCCCGAAACCCTCGGATAATATATCCTTTTTGCTTTGTTTATTAAATAGGCAAAATACTCATCAGTATTCACTTCATTTCTGATAGCTGAATACAAAAGTATGTTGTCATAATCTCTGTCAAGCTCTGATACCATGAGTCTTTTATAAATTTCATGGCTCATACTGCGGCACTCATCAGCACCCAGAAGGCTCCTTTGCTTTTTTAGCCTGCTACGAATTTCTTTTTTGTTTCCATATTTCTCGCCAAGGTTCTCAACCGAACCGTCATCGTTTACCATATCGATATTGTTGAGCTGGTTTCTTAAATCTTCTTCACGTTTGCTATATACTCTTTGCGCAAAAGATCCTGCTCCTTTTTCTCTGCCTCTGAAAGCCCTTCTGCCTGTGACTTCCTGTAGAGCTCATTGATTCGCTGTATTTTTTCCTGTGTCATAGCACTCTCCTGATTTCAAATTTATAGCTGATTACTGGCCGCCTGTAGATGTAGGTGCCATCTCTCTTTGAATATAATCCGCAAGCACAAACTCTGCATCCTTTGCCCTGTGGAAAAGTGTTCCTGTATATCTGTCATTCATAATGTCATATAAAATCCCCATATTGCCACCGTTTGCGATAATCATATCGGCACCGGAATATGTGGCAATCTTTGCCGCTGTAAGCTTTGTCGCCATGCCGCCGGTTCCGACATCGCTGCCGGTTGATGACTTTGCCATGCCAAGTATTTTCCTGTCAAGCGTATCAACCTCTCTGATAAGCTTTGCATCCGGATTGTCATGAGGATCGTCGGAATACAGTCCGTCTATATCAGATAGCAGTATGAGCAGATCAGCCTTCGTGATCGATGTAACTATAGCAGACAGCGTATCATTGTCACCAAACTGCATCTCGTATGTGCTTACCGTATCATTTTCATTGACAATAGGCACCACGTTCAGAGCAAAAAGCTCCTCAAATGTATTCATAACATTGCGTCTGGAAACAGGATTGACTATGGTATTCTTTGTCATGAGCACCTGTCCGGAATTCTGATTATACTCGGAAAAAAGCTTCTGATATGTCATCATAAGCCTGCCCTGTCCCACTGCGGCGCATGCCTGCTTTATTGAAATATCGCTCGGGCGCTCCTTTATGCCTATCACATCACGTCCAACCGCGATGGCGCCGGAGCTTACGAGGCACACATCCATACCGCTGTTTCTGTAATCACATATCGAGCGCACCAGACGCTCCATCTTTGAAAAATTAAGGCTTCCCGTCTCTGCATGTGTCAGCGTCGATGAGCCTATCTTTATTACCACTCTTTTATAATTGTCTAAAAAACTCATTTCCATCATCTTTCCTATTGTAAGTCTAAATGCATACATAATTACATTACGCATACATTTACTACTTTACCATATATTCATGCAAAATACAAAATCATTTTTACTACTGTCTCATTTTTTTTTATTCTGTGTTATTATATTTCTGTTGCTTTCGGTTTTAAATTTCATAAAGCCCGGACGCAAAGTTATATTTATGCTTTTACTATTTAAGCTTTAACTATAAATAATTTACAACCAGAAAATTAATAAAGGATGCATTATGAAAAATAAACTAAAACACCTTGTCCCTGTCCTTTTGGCGCTTGCCACAATAACAGGAAGCCTGTCTGCATGTGAATTAAAGCCCAAGGCTCAGCAGAAGGTTTCAAAACAGGGCTTCTACTTTGACACGATAATACAGATTACGCTTTATGGCACTACCGACGAGAAATACATAGACGACTGCTTTGATATGGCAAAGAAATATGAGGATATGCTTTCAAACACAGTTAGTTACTCAGAGGTGAGCAAAATAAATGACGCTGCCGGCAAAGAATATGTCACAGTAAGCGATGATACGCTTGAGCTCATCAAAAAGGCATCGAATACGGCGACACAAGTGACGGCAGGTTTGATATCACTATAGGAAAGCTGTCTGATTTGTGGAATTTTTCCGAAATAGCTGAAAATACCGACTCTAAAGATAATGAGGTGGATGCATCAGTCGTTCCGTCTGATGCACAGATACAAAGCGAGCTGTCACATGTAAATTACCGCAATATACAGATTAACGGAAACGATGTGATGCTAACCGATTCAAAAGCAAAGCTTGACCTTGGTGGAATCGCTAAGGGCTTTATTGCCGATAAGATGAAAGCTTATTTACAGTCCAAAAAATCACCTCCGGCATCATAAACCTGGGTGGCAATGTCCTCACAGTCGGTGTAAAATCCGACGGAAGTGATTATACAGTCGGCATACAAAAGCCCTTCGACGAGAGCGGTGAGCCAATATGTACCGTCAAAGTCAAGGACAAATCCGTTGTCACCTCAGGTATCTACGAGCGGTACTACAGAGTAGACGGCAAGCTATATCACCATATACTTGACACCACAACCGGCTATCCGTCAAAAACAATCTGTACTCTGTCACCATCATAAGCGACTCCTCCTGCGACGGAGATGCCTTAAGCACCACATGCTTTGCTCTTGGCATTGATAAAGCAAAGGCGCTTATCAATTCCCTTTCCGGTGTTGATGCAATATTTGTGACAGATGATTATAGTATTATCACGACATCAGATGAGTATAACGTAAGCAAAGAATAGCTGCAAGCTTATAAAAAAGCTGCCACATATCATAATGATATGTGACAGCTTTTATTCATTACAGAATAATCTTTTTCGGACACTTTTCTGCACAGATTCCGCAGCCTGTACATTTTTCCTGATCGATGTAAGCTACATTGTCTACTACATGGACAGCATCGGACGGACAGTTCTTCTCGCACAGATGACAGCCGATACATCCAACGGAACATGCACTCATGACATCCTTGCCCTTGTCCTTTGAGCTGCACTTTACAACATGCTTTGTGTCATATGGAATAAGCTCGATGAGGTGCTTTGGACAAGCCTCTACGCACTTGCCACAGGCCTTGCATGTAAGCGGATTGACACATGCCACTCCGTCAACCACATGGATTGAATCAAAAGGACATGCCTTCACACAGCTTCCATAGCCGAGGCAGCCATAATTACATGACTTAGGTCCGCCGCCCGGTACAAATGACATGGCAACACAATCCTCTACTCCTGTATAGTCGTAGTCTGTATTTGCTTTGTCGCAGGTGCCGGCGCACTTAACAAATGCGACCTTCTTTACTCCGGCCTCAACCTTTACACCCATAATCTCGCTGACCTTTGCCGCAACAGGGTCTCCACCAACAGGACACTGTCCTACCGGTGCCTCTCCCTTTGCAATGGCGGCAGCAAGTCCGGAGCATCCGGCATATCCACAGCCACCACAGTTGTTGCCCGGAAGCACCTCAAGTATTGCTTCCTCTCTCGGGTCAACCTCTACTTTGAATTTTTCTCCTGAAATACCGAGGAAAAATCCAAGAATTATACCGACAGCTCCAACAACTAAAGCTGCAATAATAATCGCAGTAACATTCATATCACTTTTCCTCCAATCCTATACAGAAACCATTCCTGAGAATCCCATAAAGGCAATAGCCATAAGACACGCTGTAAGAAGCACGATAGCTGTTCCCTGGAAAGGCTTTGGAATATCATTGTATTCAATCTTCTCACGAACACCTGCCATAAGCACGATGGCAATAAAGAAACCAAAGGCTGTGGCAAAGCCGTAAACTACACTCTCTAAGATATTGTAGCCCTTTGTTACACTGTTAAGTGCTACACCGAGTACGGCACAGTTTGTTGTGATAAGAGGCAGATACACACCGAGTGCCTTGTAAAGAGGAGGCATCTGTTTCTTAAGAACATCTCTACAAACTGAACAAGTGCTGCAATTACAAGAATGAACACGATAGTCTGTAAATATGACAGATTAAGCGGATACAGTATAAAATTGTAAATAAGCTGTGTAACGAATGTGGCGATTGTGATAACGAAAATTACCGCGCCACCCATTCCTGCAGCAGTTTTTGTGTTCTTTGATACGCCGAGGAAAGGACAGATACCAAGGAACTGGCTAAGTACTACGTTGTTAACTATTGCATATGCTACTGCAATGAGCAGTAAATGACCTAATGTACCCATTATTTATCCCCTCCTTCTGTAGTGTTAGGCGCAACAGCAGCCTGTGCTGCTTTTGCTGATGGACATGATGCTCCACAATGTGCACAATCTCCTGAAAGGCAGCCTGCCGGCTCAGCAAGAGGTGTGCCCTTTGCTTCCATCTTTTTACGGATGATATTCATTCCGGCTACAAGGAATGCCAGTACAAGGAATGCTCCCGGTGCCATGATAAAGATTGTGATTGGTGTAACCCAGTCACCGAAAAGCTTGATGTTGAAGAATGTTCCTGCACCTAAGATTTCACGGAGAAGTCCGATGATTGTAAGACCCATGGTAAATCCAAGTCCCATTCCCATTCCATCAAAGATAGACTCTACAGGCGGATTCTTTGAAGCATAGCTCTCGGCACGTCCGAGGATAATACAGTTAACCACGATAAGTGGGATGTATACACCAAGTGCTGCTGAAAGGCTAGGCAGATAAGCCTGCATTAAAAACTGTACTACTGTAACAAGAGATGCAACTATGACGATATACGCCGGCATACGCACTCCGTTAGGAATCACTTTTCTGAAAAGTGAAATCAAAAGGTTTGAACATATAAGTACCACCGTGGTGGAAAGTCCCATTCAAGTCCGTTTACCGCACTGGATGTAACAGCCAGTGTAGGACACATACCAAGCATAAGTACAAAGGTAGGATTTTCCTTAATGATACCATTATATAAACGCTCTACATATTTGTTCATTAGTTGGCACCTCCCTGTAATTTATTCTGGAAGTAAGTAATAGCTGCGTTGCAGCCGTTGGCCATAGCCTTTGATGTGATTGTTGAGCCTGTGATGGCCTCAATCTCATCATCCTTTGAAGGTGTGGCCTTTACAACGTCGAACTTGTCTACTTTCTTGTTCTCAAACTGCTTGTAGAAATCAGCCTCCTCGGCCTTCATTCCAAGTCCCGGAGTCTCACTGATGCTTGTGATCGAGTAACCGTTTACAGTACCATCATTCTTTATACCTACAGAGAAAGTGATACTTCCCTGGCTTCCATCCTTGGCTGTAACTGTGATGACATAGCCTAATGTCTCTTTGTTTGAATCAAGGGCTGTCTCAATATCATCGATTGTATCCTTGTAGCCCGCATCAGATACAAGCTTATCAGCTTCATCAGCATCATAATCATATTTCTCAAATGATTTTGCATCCGAAAATACTGCCTGATATGCTTTCTGTGCTGCTGCTTTATTGGCCTTGTCGATAGGCTCTGCCGTGATTCCCTGAACCAGGGCAAGAATAAAACCAAGCACCAGAGTAAAGGCAGTTAAAATCAAAGCGTCATGTACAATACGTTTATTCATTCTTCTTTGCCTCCTTTACCATACCAAAGGCTGTTGGGATAGAAACCTTCTCAATAATAGGAACAAGGCAGTTGCTTAAGATGATAGCAAAGGAAACTCCCTCTGCATTGGCACCAAAGCAACGGAATACTCCTGTCAATATACCACAGCAGATACCGAATATTATCTTGCCCATCGGCGTAATCGGGCTTGTGACATAATCGGTCGCCATGAAAAATGCACCGAGCATCAGTCCGCCACCGCAGAGCTCTGCAACAACATAGTTGATATCAAACTGCTGTGCTCCGAAAAGGAACATGAAAACAGCAAATGTAATAATGTAGGATGCAGGAATCTTTAAATCAATGACTCCAAGTAAAATCATGATGATAGCACCTATTAAAATAGCTATAACTGATGTCTCACCGATTGTTCCTGCAGTATTTCCTATAAGCATATCCCTTCCATTGCCACTTGAAAGCCCCTCATTTTTGATGAGCGCAAGTGGTGTTGCTCCTGAGTATACATCCACACCGTTTCTTGTGACATTGAAATTGGTCATGTCAGCCGCAAAAGCGATGAGAAGGAAGCATCTTCCACCAAGTGCCGGGTTCATAAAGTTCTGTCCGAGTCCTCCGAACATACACTTGACAATGATGATTGCAAATACTCCACCGAGTACAGCCTCCCACCATGGAAGTGCAACCGGAAGGTTTAGTGCTAAAAGCAGTCCTGTAACAACCGCACTAAGGTCGGTAATTGTGCTCTTTTTCTTAACTATGTAGTCAAACACCCATTCTGATGCCACACACGATGCGATGGTAAGCAGAATGATAAAAAGTGCTCTAAATCCAAAATTGTATATACCAAAAGACTTGCAGGGAGTAATGCTATAATGACATAAAGCATTATTCTGTCAGTGGAATCCTTGGCACGTACATGTGGTGATGATGAAACATGATATAAATCACTCACTTTAATCCACCTCTTTCTTTATTTTTTTGCTGGCCTGTTTTCTCTTTTCAGCGAGAACAAGCTTCTTCATTGTCTTAATAGGCTGAGCCACCTGTCTCCTTGACGGACATGCAAATGAACAGCTTCCACACTCAATACACTCAAGTCCGTGCCACTTCTCAAACTCATCCATCTGTCCACGCAAACCAAACTTCGCAAGACGGCTTGGAATGAGCTGCTCAGGACATGCCTCCACGCAACGACCGCAGTTAATGCAGGCCTGTGGCTCAAATGCTGCCACCTCATCATGTGTGAAGCACAGTATTGATGAAGATGTCTTTGTAGTAGGGATATCAAGACTAAACATGGCAAAGCCCATCATAGGACCGCCTGATATAATCTTCTCCGGCTGGCTCTTAAAGCCACCTGCAGCATCAACCAGCTCCTGATATGAGGTACCGATGCTGTATAAAATATTTGAAGGATTCTTCACCGCATCACCTGTAACTGTTGAAATACGCTTCAAGACAGGCTGTCCATTCTTTACGGCATTGTAGACAGCAATGATTGTCTCTACATTATCAACGATACAGCCTGCATCAGCAGGGAGCATCTTAGAATTGATTGCTCTGCCGGTTGTAGCATAGATGAGCTGTCTCTCACCACCCTGTGGGTACTTTGTCATAAGCGGACAGACCTCAATACGTGGCTCATCCTTCGTGAGCTCTGTGAGCTTTTCGATACAGTCAGGCTTATTATCCTCTATACCAAGGATACCCTTTGCATTGTCAAAAAGCTGAAGTATGATCTTCATGCCGCCGATTAATTCCTCAGGATTCTCAAGCATACGTCTGTAGTCAGATGTGAGGTAAGGCTCACACTCTGCGCAGTTTGCGATAATATACTCAATCTTGTCCGGCTCCTTTGGAGAAAGCTTAACATGTGTAGGGAAACCGGCACCGCCCATGCCGACAACTCCCGCATTCTTGACTTTCTCGATGATTTCTTCCTTTGAAAGCGCAGTGACATCCTCGACGCTCTCATATGTTGTCTCAGTAAACATGCCATCATTTTCGATAACAATACTGTCAACCATATCGCCGACCGCCACACGTCGCTTCTCAATAGCCTTAACTTTTCCTGACACTGATGAATAGATAGGTGATGAAACAAAGCCACCGGCCTCTGCTATCATCTGTCCCTTCAACACAGTGTCACCTACGGCAACAACAGGCTTAGCCGGTGCGCCGATATGCTGCGAAACCGGATATACCATGTCGCCCTTGGGCAAAACTTCTTTAATTGGTGAATCCTTAGACAGCTCTTTGCCATCATATGGATGAACACCGCCAATAAACGTTTTATGACCCATTTTGTGCCCCTCTTTCTTTTAGATTAATAACGTGGAAATGCTATTGCACATTACTATTCCTATTATACCACTTATGATTTTTAGTTAAATAGTATATTATGTACTTTTTTTAATACTTTATGTTATAATGTTTATACAAATGACATTCAAGGCAGGAATCTAAAAATGAAAATATTTCACAATGAAGAAATTTACATAAAAACCGATAATTTTTCAGACAGCATATTTAAAGAAAACACTATGTTCTTTGATATTGAGACAACAGGCTTTTCACCGGTGAAAGCTATTGTATACATGATAGGCTGTGCAAGGCGCATTAAAAATCGCATTGTAATAGACCAGTATTTTGCCGAAGCGCCTGATGACGAAGCAGCTGTAATTGAAGCCTTCGCAGGAAATTTGTCCGGTTGCAGCACTATCATATCCTTCAATGGTGTCGGTTTTGATATACCATTTTTAAAGAATAAATACAAGAAATATAAGCAGGATGACCCCTTCTGTAATGTGCAGATACTCGATATCTTTAAGGAGCTTTCCCCGATAAAGCCTCTTTTATGCCTCGAAAACTACAAGCAAAAAAGCATCGAAGCATTTCTTGGTATAGATAGGGAGGATAAATATTCCGGTGGTGAGCTCATAAACGTTTATTATGAATATCTTGCCCAAAAGGACGATGAAAAGCTGTCCCTGCTTTTGACACACAACTACGAGGATGTCCTTGGCATGACAAAGCTCCTTAGTATACTTTCGTATAAAGAATGCATACATGGCATTGCAGATATAACCGGTGTATCCGTAAACCCATATACAGCTTACGACGGCAGTCTGATGAATGAGCTTATCATATCATTTGAAAATAAATTCTCCGTTCCAAAATCTGTAAGCTTCCATGACAATGACATCTATCTGACCATCGGCACTACAAAAAGCTATGTGCGTGCAGAGATATTCGAGGGGGAAATGCGCCATTTCTACAGCGATTACAAAAACTACTACTATCTGCCAAAGGAGGACATGGCTATACACAAGAGTGTCGCAGCATATGTCGACCACGAATACCGTGAAAAATGCAAGGCGTACAACTGCTATGTGCGCAAAACCGGTACCTTCATCAGACAGTACTCTGACTTCATGAAGCCCGAGTTTCGATTCGATATAAAGGATAAGTACAGCTATTTCCTGCTGACTGACGATTTTATAAATTCAAAACAGATGGTACTGTCATATGTAAAACACATAACAGACCATCTGTTTAACCTCTGATAAGATATCATGGCTTCCTGAAATAGAAACTGCTTAATCTCTCAAAGCCTAGCTCACGATATGTAGTTATCTGCTCAGTACTGCCTATAAACAGTATTCCCTTGGATTTTAAAGTATTGAAGAAATTTTTGTATATCATATCCTTCGCATCATCGGTAAAATAAATCACCACATTCCTGCACAGGATAAGATCGTAATCCTTTGGATATGAATCCTTCAACAGATTGTGCTCCTTAAATGTCACACATCGCTTGATATCATCAGATATCTTGTATGAGCCCTCCACCTGGGTAAAGTACCTCTTCTTCAGGTCAGCCGGCACATTTTCTACAGACTTTGCGCTGTAAAGCCCGGCTTTAGCACTCGCAATCACCAGGTCGTCAATATCTGTAGCCAGTATCTTTATACGAGACAGTGGAACATGCTTCGAAAAAGCGATGGCAAGCGAATACGGCTCGTCCCCTGTTGAGCATGCCGCGCTCCATATCTTGATCGTCCCTGTATTGTTCTTTAATATCTCAGGAATGACCTCTCTGTCCAAAAAACTCCACTGATCAGGATTCCTGTAGAACTCAGATACATTGATAGTGATAAAATTGATAAACTGTTTAAACTTAGCCTTATCTGCAGAAATCATATCAATGTATGTCTCATAAGAATCAGCCCCATTTTTTTCTCGCAAGAGTATCAATACGCCTGCGCATCTGCTTCTCTTTATAATAATTGAGATCTATCTGTGTCAGCCTGTACACTTCCTTTTTAAACCATTCATAATGATCAAACATCACAATCCTCCAATATGTGCCACCCGATACAAATAAAAGCTGCCATATAATTATATATGACAGCTTTAAAATCAAAAACTACTCGTTATCAGAAGCAACCTCGTCGATATTTACATCTGCAACATCTGCTCCATCATCCTCTGAATCAAGGAGAGCCTTCATGCTTAAGCTGATTTTCTTATCGTCCTCATTGAACTCAACAACCTTAGCCTCAACCTCCTGACCAATCTTGAGAACATCTGATGGCTTCTCAACATGATCCTTTGAAATCTGTGAAACATGAAGAAGTGCGTCAACACCAGGAGCAAGCTCGATGAATGCACCAAAATCTGTCATTCTGGCTACTTTGCCCTTTACGATATTGCCAGGAGCAAATTTCTCTGTTGCACCATTCCATGGATTCTCGTCATCAAACTTCATTGAAAGAGCAATCTTAGAACCATTGATGTTCTTAACAAATACTCTTACAGTCTGTCCAACAGTGAATACCTTCTTAGGGTTCTCTACTCTGCCCCAAGACATCTCTGAGATATGAAGTAATCCGTCTACTCCGCCAAGATCGATGAATGCACCGAAATCTGTAACATTCTTAACTGTTCCTTCGATTACATCGCCAACGTGAAGATTTGCAAGAAGCTCTTCCTGCTGTTTAGCCTTCTGCTCAACGAGTAATACCTTTCTGTTTCCGATAATACGTCTCTTTCTTGGATCGAACTCTGTGATGATAAACTCAATCTCCTGATCCTTGAACTTGTTGAGATCCTTCTCATAAGTATCTGATACAAGGCTTGCAGGGATGAATACTCTTGTCTCATCAACACTGACACATACACCACCGGCTAATACCTGTGTAACTTTTGCCTTTAATACTTCCTGGTTCTCAAAAGCCTCCTCAAGACGCTTGCTGCCCTTCTCTGCCTGAAGGCGCTTGTAAGAAAGGATAACCTGGCCCTCGCCATCGTTAAGCTTAACTACCTTGGCTTCCATCTTGTCGCCAACCTTTACAACAGTAGTAAGATCTACGTTCGGCTCATTTGTGTACTCGTTTCTAGTAATAATTCCGTCTGATTTGTATCCAATATTTAAGAAAATCTCGTCAGGTTTAACATCAATAACGGTACCTTCTACCACTTCTCCATTTCTTATAGTTTTAAAAGATTCTTCCAGCATTTGTTCAAAGCTCATTTCTGACATTCTTTGAAACCTCCTCAATGATATTATTTGGGGTTGAAGCCCCTGCTGTAATACCTACGTTATTGTTGGACCTGATTTGTGTATAATCCATTTCGTCACTTGTCTGTATATAGTAAGTATTTTTGCATTCGTTTTTACATATTTCAAATAGCTTCTGTGTATTGGAGCTGTGCCTGTCGCCTATGACAATCATGACATCTGAGCACTGTGCTACCTTTCTTGCTTCGGTCTGTCTGACCTCTGTAGCATTACAGATTGTATTTAAAACAGTTATATCATAACCTTTTTTTGCAATAATTTCAACTATATCTTGAAATTTATTGTAGTTAAATGTCGTTTGTGACACTATGCATAGTTTTTTTGTACTATTTTTAATGTAATTTTCGGCATCCTCAGGCGAATTTATTATGGTTACATGGCATTTTTCGTCTGCCCAACCCTTTATTCCACACACCTCAGGGTGCTTTGGACTGCCGACAATTATAATATCATAGCCCTTTGAGCTGTAATCCTCCACATATCTGTGAATTTTTGATACAAAAGGACAGGTTGCATTAAGCACCTCAAAGCCACAGTTTTTTATCCTGTCATACTCAGCCTTGCTTATACCGTGTGAACGGATAATCATCACACCCTTTTCATGAGAAGAAAGCTCATCGAGATCGTTTATGACGGTTACGCCATTTTTTTCCATATCCTTTACGACCTCATCATTATGAATAATCGGGCCATAGGTGTATATAGGCACATTTTCCTTTTCAATTGCCTCATAGACCATATTTACTGCTCTCGTCACTCCAAAACAAAAGCCGGCGCTCTTTGCGATAGTAAGCTCTCCCATACGCTATGCCTCTTTCACAAGCTGTTTCATTCTGTCTACCACCTCATCGATTGTCATATCAGACGAATCAAGCAGCACAGCATCATCCGCCTGCTTCAAAGGTGATGTCTCTCTTGTCATATCCCTGTGGTCTCTCTCTATAATATCCTTCTCGATTGCATCAATATCGCATTTCTCACCCTTTGCAGTAAGCTCATCGAAGCGTCTCTTTGCACGTACTTTAGAGCTTGCTGTTAAAAATATCTTGACATTGGCATCAGGAAGCACAACAGTTCCTATATCTCTTCCATCCATCACCACATTCTCTCTGGCAGCGAGCTGTCTTTGAAGCTCAACAAGCTTTTCTCTAACTACAGGATAGACACTGGTAGCTGATGCCATATTGCCGACAGCCTCCTGTCTTATAAAGCCTGTGATATTCTCACCATTTAAGATAACCTGCTGTTCACCATTTTCATAGCTGATTGAAACCTCAACATCCTTACACAGCTTCGTGATGGTGTCAATATCATCCTTGTCCACACCCTTTTGGATAAAATAGTATGCCATGGCACGGTACATGGCACCTGTATCGACATAAATTGCGCCAAGCTCCTTTGCAAGTCTCTTTGCTATAGTGCTTTTTCCGGCTCCTGCCGGTCCGTCAATTGCTATATTGTATCTCATAATTTCTCCTTAAAATATTATTGTTCATCATTTTTATTAAAATCCCAGCTGCTCAATTCACTATGCGCATAAATAACTGTTATTATAAGTGTCTCAAAATAGTTTTCCAAATCATCAAACCGCTGCACTTGTTCCAGCCAGATATCCTGTGGACCATGCTATCTGCAGATTGAAGCCTCCCGTATATGCATCCAGATCCAGCACCTCGCCGGCAAAGTAAAGGCCATTCACAAGCTTCGACTCCATAGTGGATGGATTGATTTCCTTCACCTTTATGCCGCCCTTTGTGATAATAGCTTCATTATATCCTCTTGGACCATTGAGTGACAGGCAGTTTCTTAAAAAGCATAAGAAGTCTGTTTCTTTCCTCTTTCGATATCTCATTGACCTTCTTATCCGGGTCAATGCCTGAAAGCTCAATTATCACCGGAATCATTTTTGCAGGCAAAAGCTTGTTTATCGAATTCTTAAACTGCTTGTTTTTGCCTCATCAAACTCCCTGAGAAGCCTCTTGTCCAAAGCCTCCTGTGTGAGAGCCGGCTTCAAATCAATATACATGTCAAGAGGCTGCTTAATAAGGCCTTTGCTTAATTGATGCACTCGCAGACAAAATCATAGGGCCTGCTGACCCCGAAATGCGTAAAAAGCATCTCTCCAAAATCCTCATACAACTTCTTTTTGCCATTATATATGGAAATAGCCGTATTTTTTAAGTGAAAGTCCCTGAAGACTCTTTACCCACTCTTCCTTTACATTAAAAGGAACGAGTGAAGGTGTGCACTCTGTCACAGTATGACCTGCGCTTTCTGCCATTTTGTAGCCGTCTCCGGTAGAGCCTGTAGAAGGATATGAAAGTCCTCCTGTGGCCACAATAACTGCATCAGCAGCCATTGTGGTGCCATCCTTTAATATTACACCTGTTATTTTTAATTCAGTTTTTTTATCAGCAGCTTCTTCATCTGCCTTTGTATCAGTGATTTTCTCATAGCACAGCTTCGATACCTCCGTATGAAGCAATACCTCCACTTTCTTTTCCTTCAAAGCTCTCTGTAAAGCAAAAATCACATCCGACGACTTATCAGACACCGGAAACACACGATTGCCACGCTCCACCTTTACAGGCATGCCATGACTCTCAAAAAATTCAATCACCCTGCTGTTGTCAAAGCCATAAAATGCACTGTACAAAAACTTGCTGTTGCTCTTTACATTTAAAAAAAGCTCCTCAACATCGCACGCATTGGTCAGATTGCATCTGCCTTTTCCGGTTATATATTTTTCTTCCCAAGTTTCTCATTTTTTCAATAAGCGTAACCTTATTTCCTGCGTCTGCAGCAAAATATGCTGCAAGCATTCCTGCGGCTCCGCCACCTACCACAATAATATTCTTACTCATCCTGTGAATCCCCCAGCTTTGCGTAATGTACCTTTATAGAGTCATCAATGTAATCAATCTCATCATTCTCGTACACCTGATACTCGTTCCATATATCCTCAAGCTCTGTCAGTGTCTTTGCGACAATACTCTGCTTTTTTTCATGCAAAGAGCCACAATCAGGGCATTGATGACAGAAAGCGGAGCAACAAGTGAATCAACTATAGAGGCCATATCACTGTCGGCAATCAGATTGCATGAAGAATACAGATTCATCGGTGAATGAACGCTGTCTGTGATAGTGATAACCTTTGCACTCCTGTTGTTGGCAAATTCCAGTGCCTTAAGTGTACGCATAGAGTAACGCGGAAAGCTGATGCCGATAATCACATCATCCTTGCCAATACGCACCATCTGCTCAAAAAGCTCGCTAGAGCTGTTTGTCGTAAGCAGACACACATCCTCAAACATCAGATTCATATAAAATGCAAGAAAGCTTGCAAGAGGTGCACAGCTTCTGATTCCGACAATATAAATTTTCCTTGACTGTAAAATAGTATCTACCGCCAGGTCAAATGCATCCGCATCAATTTTTTCCAGAGTGGTCTTAATCTTGTCACGATCAGACTGCAGTACAGTCTCAAGAATCTGTGACTGGCTGATACGCCCATATGTGACCTCCATTCGCTGAACCGAATTGAGCTTGTTCCTTACAAGCTCCTCAAGTGCCTTCTGAAAATCGGGATACCCCTTATATCCGAGCGATGTAGCGAACCTGACAACCGTAGACTCAGAAATTCCTACCGTCTCGCCCATCTTAGCCGCTGTCAGAAAGACAGCCTTATCATAATTATCAGTTATGTATGTAGCAAGCAGCTTGTGCCCTTGCTCATCGTACTGTATTTAGCATTTATCCTGTTAAGTAAGTCGTTAGTATTTGACATCATATACTCCTGAGCTTTCCCGTTTATGGCTGTACTTCACACATTTGTGTGCTTTGCAGCGATTTTTTCATACCTTAAAATATTATCACTTTTTCCCTCTATATGAAAGAGCGAATTTATATTTTTTATTTTTGCCATAGAATAGACTCGTAAGTCCCGGGCACCGGACAGACACGCACACTTTCCCGTGCGCTACGCTACGTCTCTAAGATACTGTACGAAATTATGCTTGTAGTTGTTCTATGCTTGACGAAACCGGCTTTTATGCGCCATCCATGGCGCATAACACCTTGTCCTGCCATCCATGGCATGACATTTCTATGTTTCATGAGCATAATTTCTACAGTATCTAAGAGGCTGCGCTATTCGCGCACATGAAAGTGTGTGTGCCTGTCCGGTGCCCGGGACTTACAAATCACCCTATCCACATAATATAAAAAAACAGGCCCGGCAAAGCCGGACCTGCTTCAAATTCAAAAGTATGAATTATATTTTTAAATACTATACAGGATAAGCCTTATTCTCAGTATCAGCGGCCTTTGCATCAACACCTGTCTGCTGAGCCTGTCTGTACTTGAAGAAATCAGTAGCAACCTGTGGGAAGAGAGCATAAGAAAGAACATCCTCATCCTGCTGTTTCCACTGCTTCATCTCAGCCTCAATCTTGTCAAGCTCTGGCTCAAGAAGATCTGCCGGACGACATGTGATGGCATTCTTCTTATCATCACCAAGAACCTTGTCAACAACCTCTGGGTTGAAAGGCTTAACTGTCTGACCATACTTACCAAGAAGGATATCCTTAGTCTCTTTAGTAGCAACCTTGTATCTCTCGCCCATGAGTACGTTAAATACAGCCTGTGTACCAACGATCTGTGAAGAAGGAGTTACAAGTGGTGGCTCACCGAGGTCTTTACGCACACGAGGTACCTCTGCGAGAACCTCCTCGTACTTGTCCTCTTTGCCCTGCTCCTTGAGCTGTGAGATAAGGTTTGAAAGCATTCCTCCAGGAACCTGATAACGGAGAGTATTGATATTTACTCCGAGTACCTTTGGGTTCATGAGACCTGAAGCTAAAGCTTCCTCTCTCATTGGTCTGAAGTAATCAGCAATCTCACTTAAGAGATTAAGATCAAGACCTGTATCAAACTCTGTGCCCTTGAATGCCTCAACCATAACCTCTGTTGCAGGCTGGCTTGTTCCAAGAGCGAATGGTGACATAGCTGTGTCAATGATATCAACTCCGGCCTCAACAGCCTTCATGTATGTCATTGAAGCAACACCTGATGTGTAATGTGTATGAAGCTCGACAGGAAGGCTTGTAGAATCCTTTAAAGCCTGAACAAGCTCTGTAGCCTTTGCAGGAACTAAAAGACCGGCCATATCCTTGATACAAAGTGAGTCAGCACCCATGTCCTCAACTCTCTTTGCCATATCCATCCAGTAATCAAGTGTGTAAGCATCTCCAAGTGTGTATGAAAGAGCTACCTGGGCATGTCCCTTTTCCTGTTACATGCTGTAACTGCTGTCTGTAAGTTTCTGATATCATTTAAGCAGTCGAAAATACGGATGATATCGATTCCGTTTGCGATTGACTTCTGTACGAAATACTCAACAACATCATCTGCATATGGACGATATCCTAAGATATTCTGTCCACGGAAAAGCATCTGGAGCTTTGTATTTTTGAAGCCGTCTCTTAATTTTCTGAGACGATCCCATGGATCTTCCTTTAAGAATCTAAGGCAGGCATCAAATGTTGCACCACCCCAGCACTCTACTGCGTTGTATCCAACCTTGTCCATTTTGTCAACGATTGGAAGCATCTGCTCTGTTGTCATTCTGGTTGCAATCAGAGACTGATGAGCATCACGCAGAATGGTTTCTGTTATTTTTAAAGGTTTCTTTACCACTTCTGACATGATTAATCCTCCTTAATTAAATCTAAATACCGAATATAGCCATGAAGCATCCGGCCGCTACGGCAGTTCCAATAACACCGGCTACGTTAGGTCCCATAGCATGCATAAGAAGGAAGTTTGTTGGATCCTCTTCTGCACCGACCTTCTGAGATACACGGGCAGCCATAGGAACAGCGGATACACCGGCTGAACCGATAAGTGGATTGATCTTGCCTTTTGTAAAGAAGCATAAAAGCTTTCCAAAAAGTACTCCGGCAGCAGTTCCCACCATGAATGCAATAAGACCAAGGATAACGATCTTGATTGTGCTCATATTAAGGAATGACTCTGCGCTTGTAGAAGCACCTACTGATGTACCGAGTAAGATAACTACAATGTACATAAGGGCGTTGCTTGCTGTCTCCTGAAGCTGACGTACTACACCAGACTCACGGAAAAGGTTTCCAAGCATGAGCATACCAACGAGTGGTGCTGTAGTTGGAAGCAGTGTACAAACAACGATAGTAACTACTACAGGGAAGAGAATTCTCTCAAGCTTGCTTACAGGACGAAGGTTCTGCATCTTGATTGCACGCTCTTTCTTTGTAGTAAATAATTTCATAATTGGTGGCTGGATGATAGGTACTAATGCCATGTACGAGTACGCTGCCACGGCGATAGGTCCCATCAGACCTGTCTGACCTAATTTTCCGGCAAGGAAAATAGATGTAGGTCCGTCAGCTCCACCGATGATAGATACGGCTGCTGCTGCCTTGTCATTAAATCCAAGAAGGATTGCAAGGAAATAAGCTCCGAAAATACCAAACTGTGCTGCAGCTCCGAGTAAGAAGCTGATAGGGTTAGCGATAAGCGGACCAAAGTCTGTCATAGCTCCGACACCGAGGAAAATCACTGAAGGAAGAATTGACCACTCATCAAGTGTATAGAAATAATAAAGTAAACCACCTACTCCATTGCTTGAGTGCTCTGGACTTACAATAATATCAGGATAGATATTAACAAGGAGCATACCAAAAGCAATAGGTACTAAAAGTAAAGGCTCAAATCCTTTTTTAATAGCCAAAAACAGGAATACACATGCTACGGCAATCATAACATAGTTTCCGACTGACAGATTAAAAAGGCAGTCTGATGTAGGAGGTTTGAAAGTGTTTCACCTACGTAACTCAAATTAGTTTACCTCCTGGAATTAGTTTAATGTTGCAAGTAATGCACCTGACTCTACTGAATCACCAACAGCAACATCAATGCTTGCTACTGTTCCATCCTGTGGTGCAACAACAGGTGTCTCCATCTTCATGATCTCAAGAATAAGAAGTGTATCACCCTTCTTTACTGCATCGCCAACCTTAGCCTCGAGCTTAAATACCTTTCCGGCAGCTCCGGCCTCAACCTTGATGCTTCCTGCTCCTGCAGGTGCAGCTGCCTTTGGTGCAGCGGCAGCAGGTGCTGCAGCTCTTCTAGGTGCGCTTGCAGTGCTAGGTGTGCTTCCTGTCTCTTCTACTGTAACATCGTAAACATTTCCGTTAACGGTAATTGTATAGTTTTTCATCTCAAATGTCCTCCTAAATTATCTTCTATTGATTGAACGGACTACAAAGCCCTCTGTTGTAGTACCCTCGCTTGCTGCTATAGCTGCTGAGATAACAGCTACAAGCTCTGTATCATCTGTAAGGTCTGCAGCAGGTGCAGTTGTAGCAACAGCCTCTTTCTTCTCCGGCTCGCTCTTAGCTTCTGCCTTCTTTGGCTTATTGCCGATAAGAGCAATAAACTTGAAGCAGTAAATGATAAGAGATATAAGAATAAGTACACAGAATACAATACTCATTGAAATTACTGTGTTCTGTCCTGCCTTAGCAAGCTTCTGTCCCATTGTCTGAACAGGAGTAAGTGAGATACCTGTTACCTCCATGGTAACCGAATCATATACTAATTCGTATGTTACATCCTGCTTGCCAAATGTAAGTGTCATGTCGGTAGTGAGTGTACCACCTGACTTAGTTACTGTAAAATCCTTGCCATCAGTTGCATCCTTTACGTCTCCGTATTTGTCAACCAGATCAAGCCATGATGAAACGGCATCAAGCTCAGCGTCGATATTTTTCATTGAAACGCTTGCTCCCGACTGTCCGAGTGTGTTGTAAACAACCTCACCCTCTGTCATGCCTGTCTTCTCCTCAACTCCCTTGACTTTCTTCTCATAGCTGTCATAACCGCCACAACTATCTACGAGTGCAATGTAGTTCTGGATGTTGCCAAGGCTGTCTGTTGCCTCAGTATGAAGCTCGTCTGTTGTGTATCCGCCATATGTCTTTTCGGCATTGTCAGAGCCACATGCTCCAAGCATACATACAATCATAAGAAGGCTAAGGATATATGTTATTTTTTTCTTCATAACAAAATGCGCCTTTCTATTATTTAGTTCCGTGTTTCTTCTCTGGTGCATCTACATATTTGGTGTAAAGCATCTCAAAAGCACCTACAAGATATTTTCTTGTGTCAGCCGGATCAATGATGAGGTCTACATATCCTCTGGCTGCTGCTGATGAAACAGAAGACTGAAGCTTCTCATAATCAGCTGCCTTCTCATCGATTTCCTTTGCATCAGCGCCCGGATACATAATCTCAGCTGCAATCTTTGAATCCATCATACCAATCTTTGCATCAGGGTATGCATAAACCATATCAGCTCCGATTGACTTAGAGTTCATTGCAACATATGCGCTTCCGTAAGCCTCGCCTGTAATCAGGTTAACCTTAGGACATGTTGCACTTGAGAATGCGTATGTCATTCTGGCAAGAGCCTTTGCAAGCTTCTTCTCAGAGCACATGCAGTTCTTGAATCCGTTTACATTTGTAAGTGTAAGTACAGGGATTGAGAAAGCATCACAGAATGATACAAACTCAGCTGCCTTGTTGCAGCCCTTTGCAGTAAGAGAGAGTGCAAACTCCTCTGCCTTCTTGCCCTCAGCATCATATACTGTGCTGCAGTTTGCAACTGCACCGACTGTCATGCCGTTTAATTTAACAAAGCCTGTTACCATATTCTTGGCAAAGTCTTTCTTTGTCTCAAAGAATACATGATCATCAGAAAGCTCTGATAAGAGGAATCTTGGATCAGCCTTCATATCGGCCATGCTGTTACATGCTCTGTTGAGATCATCCTCACATGAGTCTGTATATACATCTCCCTCGTTGTTGAGTGGAAGCATGCTGACAAGAGCTCTGATATCAGCGATAATATCATCCTCTGAACCGATTCCGTCTACACATCCATTGTTCTCACTCTGGAATGAAGCTGCTGCTGTATCGCATTTCTCAACGCGGTTACCCTCTATTGCATCAGGAGTATTAACAAACATTCTGCCCTTAGACTCTTCGATATAAGCGAAATCACGAAGAGCCGGTACTACAGAAAGTCCGCCACCGCAATTACCGAATACACCACAAATCTGTGGAATAACGCCACTTGCTGCAACTTCCTTGGCGTAGATAAGACCAAATCCGTCTAATGCATCAACTGACTCCTGAAGTCTGATACCACCGCAATCGATAAATCCGATAACAGGTGCGCCCATTTTCATGGCCATATCATATACAGAAGCAATTTTCTTTGCATGCATCTCGCCGATTGTTCCGTTAAGAACTGTTGCATCCTGGCTGTAGATAAATACAAGATTTCCATCAATCAGACCGTGTCCGATAATAACACCATCTGAAGGAGCTTTTGCTGCAGTAAGGTTAAAATCTGTACTGCGAGCTGTCACAAGAGAACCAATTTCCATGAAACTGTTCTCGTCGACTAACTTAGCAATACGCTGCATTGCCAAGCTTTGATTGTTACTACTCATTTTATATCCTCCATCTATAAAAAAAAATAAAATTTTTCGCTAGTATGATAATAGACTATTTCTAAATTTTTTTCAACTAATTTGTTAAATTTTTAACTTTAATTTTTGTTTAGAAAAAATTTCCTATATTAATTGTAAAATTCTTGAGAAAATTCTTGCAAATTTTCTTATTTTTCTTGTTATTTTCTATATATTTTAAGTTAATTGTTTTCTATATTTTTTTTGTTAATTGTTTATCCGTTTCGTGTATCACCTGTCTGGTTGTTGTGTTGTTACGCAAGCAGCATCACAGTAAGAATCTTCGGCAGCATCTGAAACCGCATACTCCACCAGACTCTTTGCATCAGCCCACTTATAGTTTTTATTGTTTGGCCACCCACAGCCCAAGAGCGAAAGGCACATTCTCCTTCCATCCTTTTCAACTGCTGCGACATAGCAGTAGCCTGCCTTTTGTGGTAAAGCCAGTCTTTCCCGATATGCAGTAGTCTGTCTCCTTAAGGAGCCTGTTGTGATTGCTAAAAACCATCTGACCTTCCTTTGTCTCAAATGTGTACTGCATAGTCTGTGTTATCTCAAGAAACTGTGTTGATTTTGGTGATTTCCACGCACAATAAGACATTATAACACACAAATCTCCCGCTGTGGAGTGGTGAAAGCTTATATCATTCTCAGCATCCAGCCCGTTTGGTGTAATAAAATACGTGCCAAAGCAACCTATCTCATTTGCTTTTTCATTCATAAGCTTTGCAAAGCCCTCCGTCGAGCCGCCCACATGCTCCGCAATCGCATAGGCACAGTCATTGAACGACTCAAGCATCATGCCATAGAGTAAGTCCTTCATATTATAGCTATTCCCGGCCACAAGTCCAAGCTTGACCGCAGGCTGTGATGCGGCATTTTGTGAAATCGTAACAGTATCATTTATATCAGCTTTTTCAAGTGCCACAATGCACGTAAGAAGCTTCGTGGTGCTGGCATTTGCCATGCTGTCTCTCATATTTCTGCCATATATAAACGTCTCGTCATCCGCATCATATAATGCCGCTGAAACAGCATGAAGCCTGGGTTCATTTACGGCTTTGTCAGTATTCTTAGCAACAGTATTTTCAGCTGCCATAAACACACTTTTCTTTTCCAAACCGGGCATTTTTTGTTCTTTTCTACCGTCCTACAATCAAGCAAACAGCTGACAGTACAAAACAACACACAAATGAAAACCATTAAAGCTATTTTCGACTTATATTTTTTTTTTCAAAAAATAATCATATAATTACCTCCATCGGTAATATATATGATTATTTGCATGTCCTTATTATATGAAATGGCGGCTTACGCAATACACCTGCACTACACATCAAGCTTCACGTGCATCTCTTCCTCTGCCTCCTGCTTAAACTCTTCAACCTGTACAGGGCGTAGTACCGGCAGCTCGTCGATAGACGAAACCCCAAAAGCTCCTTAGAAATTCCTCTGTGGTACCAAACAAAAGCGGCCTTCCCGAGCATCAAGCCTTCCAAGCTCCTGCACCAGATTGTACTCGACAAGCTTGCTTACGGCATGTTCACTTGACACACCTCTGATTTTTTCTATTTCAGCCTTTGTTACAGGCTGCTTGTACGCTATGATTGAAAGAGTCTCTAAAAGCACATCCGTAAGCACCCTCTTCTTAGGCTGCTTTGCAATGCGGATGAGATACTCATACATCTGTGGCTTTGTACACATCTGATAAGCACCATCAAGCTCTATAATATTCATACCTATATTTGAAGAGCTTCTATACTCCTTAATCAGCTCGTCAAGCAGCTTTTTTGTTTTTTTTTCATTTAATTGTATTGCATCGGCTATCCTTCCAAGCTCCACGGATTCTCCCATGGTAAATAAAATAGCCTCTATTGCAGCTTTATAATTCATATATCCTCAAACCCTCTTTATGCAGCAATTCTTGACTCAATCTGGATATCATCAAAAATATGCTCCTGAACGATAGTTAATTTGCCGGTCTTCATAAGCTCCAGTATGGCAAGAAATGTAACTATGACTTCCACTTTGCTTGACGATGCAGTAAGCATCCCTCTGAAGCTGAAGTGCTTGTGTGAGGCAGCATAGTCTGTCAGATATTCCATCTTTTCCTCTAAGGAGACCTCTTCCTTTTCAATCTTTCCAAACTTCGAACGGACCTTATCTATCTTTTTTCTTCCTGTCTCTTCATTATACTTTGAAAGATTCTGTTTAAATCAGAAAGACGGATATCTCCGACAAGCTCCTCAAGATTAACAGGCTCCTCATATGCAAGGACCTCATCAGGTATGTCCTTCTTCTTATACCACACCTTGCCGGCATCCAGCTGGCGATCCTTAAGCTCATTTGCCATGCACTTGTACATCTTGTACTCAAGCAGCTGTTGCACGAGCTCTGCTCTTGGATCTTCCTGCTCCTGCTCTTCTTCCTCTTTCTTTGGGAGAAGCATCTTTGACTTTATGTCGAGGAGCGTAGCTGCCATCACGAGAAACTCGCTGAGCGTGTCCAGGTTATCCTTTTTCATCTGATCCACATACTCCATGTACTGCGCTGTAATCTCGACAATCGGGATATCATAAATATTTACTTTATTTTTCTCTATCAGGTATAAAAGCAGATCAAGCGGTCCCTCAAACACCTGAAGCTTAAAAGTCATATCCATAATTTGCTCTCCGTTAATCCTTCAAAAACTGCGCCATAACGTAATTGGCTACATCCTTTCCTCTCTCCGATAAATAGATATGCCCGGCCTTTACCACGAGCAGCTCCTGTTTTTTCAGGCTGTCTATCGTATCCTTGTAGATTGCATCTATCGAAATACCAAATGCCCTCTCAAAAGCTTCTCTTGTGACACCCTCATTCATACGAAGTCCAAGAAACATAAACTCCTCCATCTGTCCCTTTTTGTCTATAACATCAGCTGCCACATGCAGATTTGCCTTAAATATATCGTCACCCACATCATGTATATGACGGCAGCGCGACAGATATTCATCCATATCGGATATATTGGTATATCTGACATTTGATATAAGCGATGCCGCCCCTATTCCAAGTCCTAAATAGTCAGCTCTGGTCCAGTAACCTATATTATGGCGGCACTCCATACCTCTTTTAGCATAGTTAGATGTCTCATACTGCCTGTAGCCGGCATCCATAAACGCCTTCTGCCCCGCCTTTTCCATATCATATAACTCGTCCTCATTAGGCAGAAACTCCGTTCTCATGCCCGCCTCCTGACGCACCATGTCAAACTTGTACTTCTCATAGAAAGGAGTACCCTTTTCCACTATAAGAGAATACGCCGATATATGATCCGGATGAAGCCTTATAATCTTGTTTACTGTCGCCATATACTGTGACGCTGACTGTCCCGGCAGACCATACATCAAATCTACATTGATATTTTTAAAGCCCACGTTTCTGGCCACCTCGTAATTCGTCACAAACTGTTCAAAGGTATGTATACGTCCGAGCAGCTTAAGCTCATCATTATTTGCCGACTGCAGTCCTATGGACAGGCGGTTGATTCCCGCATCCCTGTATGCTAAAAGCTTTTCCCTGCTAAGCGTACCGGGATTGCACTCTATGGATATCTCAGCATCAGGCAGCACATTAAAGCAGTCAAACACGCCCTCCATCAAAGCAGCAATCCACTGCTCATCTATATAGCTTGGTGTACCTCCTCCGATATAGACAGATGACACCTGATAGTTCTTCATAAGCGGGCCGTAAAAATCATTTCCGCCATAATCCCCTTGACATAGCGAAGCTTTGCATCATCGTCTGCGGGGAAATGATAAAAAATCACAATATTCACATTTTCTCACACAAAATGGTATATGAATATAAATCTCAAGATTCTTCATATGTGCGATTACTCCTCATCCAGCTTAAGCACACTCATGAATGCCTCCTGTGGTATCTCTACATTGCCCACCTGACGCATCCTCTTCTTTCCTTCCTTCTGCTTCTCAAGCAGCTTCTTCTTACGTGAAATATCACCACCGTAGCACTTGGCAAGCACATCCTTGCGAAGCGCCTTAACCGTCTCTCTTGCTATAATCTTGCCACCGACTGCTGCCTGAATAGGTATCTCAAACAGATGCCTTGGTATCTCACCCTTAAGCTTCTCGCACATCTTACGGCCTCTTTCGTATGCACTCTCCTTGAATACGATAAATGAAAGTGCATCGACCATTTCCTTATTGATTAAGATGTCAAGCTTGACAAGCTCTGAGCGCTCATAATCCTTCATCTCATAGTCAAACGAAGCATATCCCCTCGAGCGTGACTTTAAAGCATCAAAGAAATCATAGATAATCTCATTTAATGGCAAGTCGTACTTTATGAGAGCTCGTGTTTTTTCGATATACTCCATGCTGATATAGACTCCTCGTCTCTCCTGGCACAGCTTCATAATCGCACCGACATAGTCACTTGTGACCATAATCTCTGCAGATACGTATGGCTCCTCCATATACTCAATCTCTGACGGATCCGGCATATTTGAAGGATTGGTCAGATCTATCACCTCACCGCTTGTCTTGTGAATCTTGTAAATAACACTAGGTGCAGTGGTAACGAGATCCAGATCAAACTCTCTCTCCAGTCTCTCCTGAATAATTTCCAGATGTAAAAGACCAAGGAATCCGCATCTGAAGCCAAAGCCAAGTGCCAGTGATGTCTCAGGCTCAAACTGTAATGAAGCGTCGTTGACCTGCAGCTTTTCAAGCGCATCCCTTAAATCAGGATACTTTGCACTGTCCGCAGGATAAAGACCACAGTAAACCATAGGGTTGACCTTCTTATAGCCCGGAAGCGCCTCATCGCACGGTCTGTCAACGAGTGTAACTGTATCACCCACGCGTGTATCCCTGACATTTTTGATACTGGCCGCAATATATCCAACCATACCGGCCGAAAGCTCATCGCATGGTATAAACTGGCCTGCGCCAAAATACCCCACCTCTGTAACCACATCAGATGCACCTGTAGCCATCATCTTTATTGTGTCTCCTACCTTTACAGAGCCCTCTCTCAGTCGGCAGAAAATAATGACGCCCTTATAAGAATCATATGTTGCATCAAATATAAGTGCCTTAAGCGGTGCATCTTTATCGCCTGTTGGTGCCGGAATCTTTTTTACAATCTGCTCCAGCACATCCTCTATATTGAGTCCTGTCTTTGCGGAAATACGCGGTGCATCCATAGCTTCAATACCGATAACATCCTCTATCTCCTGTGCCACCTCATCCGGGCGCGCACTCGGCAGATCCACCTTATTTATAACAGGAAATACATCCAGGTCATGATCCAGTGCAAGGTAAACATTTGCAAGTGTCTGTGCCTCAACGCCCTGAGCCGCATCCACTACAAGTATAGCTCCGTCACATGCCGCAAGACTCCTTGATACCTCATAGTTAAAATCCACGTGTCCCGGTGTATCTATCAGATTAAAAATATACTCTTCGCCATCCTTTGCGGTATATATAATACGGACTGCCTGGGATTTGATCGTGATACCACGCTCCCTCTCTAAATCCATATTGTCGAGCACCTGAGCCTGCATCTCCCTGCTGGTAAGTGTGCCTGTTTTTTCTATAATTCTGTCCGCGAGTGTAGATTTACCGTGATCAATATGGGCAATAATACAAAAATTACGGATTTTGCTCTGATCTATTGACATATGTCCTCCTAATGCTTTCAATAACTCATCAAAGTTTATCAGATTTGTGAAATAAAGTCTATATTATTTTAACACTTTATCAAGTATATCTGCAAGTGGTTCCATTGCATTGTACGCCTCCTCCTTGGTATTTGTCTGCGCTCCCACCTCCACGAGCAGCGATTTCGGACACAGATGCATATTATATCTGTAGCCCTTTAAGTATATGCGCCTTGCAAGCCCCGGATAATACTCATTTGCCATGAGCTGCAGCTGAAATGAAAACGCCAGATTGTCACCCAGATACTCATTGGGCAGACTATTAATCGGTCCCCTTGCAGCAGTGCGGCACAGCCCGTTAAAAAAACATAATCTGTGCCATAGGCTTTCCATCTATTGTGGCAGCGAGCCTTGTTGTCTCAGCCACTCCATCCCTGTGCAGGTCAATAACCTCCTTTATAGACGGATTTTTCTCAATAATCTCTGTAATCTCAGGAAGTGAATTGGAATACGCATGGTCGCGGTCATTCACATCATACTGCCCCTTGTGATGCAGCACATTGTAGCCGTATTTTTCCCTCAAAAGTGATTCAAGCCTGTCACCCACTCCAACTACGGTCTCTGTCTCTGATGTATCAAGGGAATCACTGTACCCCTCCTGTGAATGTGTATGGTATATGAGTATATCAGGACCATCGCCTGACTTTTCTATAGACATATCGCGCCCAAGCAAAGCCTCCTCACACAGCTCATCGGCTCCTATATATGTAGTCTTGTCCACCTGATAATAGTTTTTACCAGATTGTCAAAGCTCATATCTACCTGCGGCATTTTCACGTTCTGCTGCTCCTTGAGCTCTGCCAGCTCACCGTTTTTTCAGCTTCATCAACAAATGCCAGCTGGTCGGTATCCGGCAGCATATTGTTCCTGACACTTGCATTTTCATTTTCCATCGCAGCAAGCTCCTCGTATGAGAGAATACCTCCTGCTGTATCCTCATCCTCCACAATACGCAGCTCCTTCTTTTTTGAATCATCACACTCCTTGTCAGAATATGTAAGGTGCGGAAATTTTTCTTCCACTAACTTCTTTCCCACACCATCACCGCAAAACAGCATAGACGCAATATATATAAACGCTATAAGCACAATCATTTTCTTCTTCACAATATCATCTCCCATCTAAAGCATCAGGCAGCCCTGCTACATAAAGCTTATGCGGCTGGCTCTAATGATATTCGAAGCAATAAAATTATTCACTATGGTCATCATATTCATCGTTTGAAAAAGCCATATTTATGCCCTCAGACAAGAGCCCTGCCAGTCTCTTAACAGTCTCGTCAATATCCTTCGGCGTCACTAACATGCCGTTTAACTTAGGCGACATGAGCTTTGCGGTGTTCTCCCGGCTGGCATTTACTGCATCTGAAACAATAGTCACCGCATCAATGACTGTCGGAATACCAATTGCGATAACAGGCACTCCGAGATTGCCATGGTTGATACCGTCCCTGTGGTTTCCTACCCCGCTTCCGGGCACTATGCCAGTATCCGTCAGCTGTATGGTACAGCCCAGCCTCTTTGTACTGCGTGCCGCAAGCGCATCAATTGTCACAACAAAATCAGGCTTCACCTCGCTCACCACACCCTTTATTATCTCAAGGCACTCCATGCCTGTCTGGGCCATCACGCCCGGCACCAGGCCGCACACACTGTTTACATTCTCGTTGCTAAACGCATACCTGCCATATTCCTTTACTATATGGCGGGTGATAAACAAGCTGTCAACGCATCTTGGCCCCAAGCGCATCAGGAGTTACATTTCTGTTTCCAAGCCCGACAACAAGTGCCGCATATATACGCTTGTCACAGACAGCATTTACAAAGCTCTTAAGCTCTCTTGAAAGCTCCCTTGTCACAGCCTGACAGCACTCCTCATCTCCCTCGGACAGCATAGCAGCCTCAATTGTCACATATTTTCCTTTAGGACGGCCTGTAGCCCTGACTGCATTTTCTGAGTCAATTGTCACTACACTGACTATGATTCCATTATCCAGCTTTTTTCAGAGAAATTCACACCTCTCATATCTGTGTTTGCCTTTTTAAGACTCTCCTGCGTCTCAAGCGCCAGATCAGTTCTTGCACACCATTTATCAGCCGACAAATCAATACACCTCCCCTGTATGATATTCCAAAATCATATATATGTTAATTTTTTGCAATTTTTTTCAAAATATGTATTGACAGAGCAGAAAGGTTGACATATTATATTCTAGTATGTTTGTGCCAAAGCGTCCGTGTCTGTTTTGGCATACATTAGATTAAATATTTGGAGGTGTACGAGTTGGCTAACATTAAATCAGCAAAAAAGAGAATTTTAGTAACAGAAACTAAGGCTGCAAGAAATAAAGCAATCAAATCAGGAGTTAAGACAGCAATCAAGAAGGTTGAGGCTGCTGTAGCTGCAAATGATAAGGCTGCTGCTGAGGCTGCATTAAAGGATGCAACTTCTGCTATCGCAAGCGCTGGTTCAAAGGGTATCTTCCACAAGAACAACGCAGCAAGAAAAGTATCTCGTTTAACAAAGCTTGTTAACGGATTAGCTTAATTACTATATAGCAATAAATAATAAACCCATCGGTGCCGTCATACCGATGGGTTTTTTTATTTGTTTTTATCTGTTTTTATATATATTTGCGTTATATCATATACTGCCTGTCGCATGAGTGCCGGTCATATCTGCAGAGTACTGCACTATAAAAAGCTCCACAGCCATCTGGTCATTCATCCTGCCGGTCTTAACAGCCTCCTCATATGCCACACCGTCTCTCACAGCCCTCTTTAAATCATCCAGCGAATATGCCCTGCACTGCGCCTGATATTTGCGCACCGCCCACTCCGGACATCCGGCCTTTGATGCTATATATCTTGTTGCCAAAGCCCTTATTTGTCATGGCTTTCACATTCATCAGTATATTGAACTGGCGCGATATAAGATACATAATACGCATGGCCGGTTCTTTAAGTGCCAGCAGATCGTAATACAGCTCAAGCGCACGCTTTTGTTTGTGTGATGCAATCGCATCAACCATCTCAAACACCTTGTTTGTGATCTGCTCTGTCGTTACAGCCTCAACATCCGAAAGCTCAATCACGTCCTTGTCCATGCAGTAGCACAGCAGCTTCTCAAGCTCCTTGTCGATATTTTCCATATCTGTGCCGGTTTTTTCTATAAAGCTGTTGTAGGCAGCCTGGCTCATGCCCTTTCCATCTTTTCTAATCCTCATTCCTATCCATCTGGCAAGTGTCTCATCCGTCTGTTCCTTGAACTCCACAGGATTACCGCATTTGGCTGCCGCCTTATAAAGCTTTGAACGCTTATCAACGCTCTCCTCAACAAATATAAAGTGCGTGCTCTCAGGTGAATCCTTTAAATACTCTCCAAGCTCATCGCCTGCCTTTGAAAAAATGCCTGCATCCTCTATAAGAATCACTCTTTTATCCGCAAAAAACGGAAGTGTCTCCGCCAGGTCAATTATCTCCTTCTGGTTGATCCCATCGCCCTCAAACGATGAAAAGTTCATGCTGTCGCCCTCACTGACCATAGCCTTTATCAGCTTGTCCCTGTACTGTTTTATGAGGTATCTCTCCTGTCCATACAGCAGATAAACCTTTTTGAAATCTCCTGCTTTTATATCATTGTCTATTGTTTTCATATATAGTACTCTCTTTATACTTAATCTGACCACTTTGCATTGTGTATAAAATACGGCACTTTGCATCCATAAGCCTATCCATGACTTCATCAGCCGGATGTCCATAGCGGTTTTCTGCCGCGCATGATACTACAGCCCACCTTGGGCTTAAAGCCTCAATCCAGTCTGCAGAGCTTGAATACTTGGAACCATGATGATTTGCCTTGTAAAAATCCACAGAAAGCTCATCCCCATACTCATTAACAAGCTTCTTTTCTACCTCAGATGATATATCTCCGCCGAAAATACCACTAAACCTGCCATCCGTGAGCTTCAGCACAAGACACATATCGTTTCTGTCTAAGGCAGTATCCGAAGGTCCCGGATACAGGCACATGATGCCATCAGCTTCTTCATTTGCAGTACTGCGCGAACCTGATGCATCATTTATTTCAATCGAATCCCCTTTGACATAAGGCATATATCAATTCCTGCTTCCTTAGCTTTAAAAAGCAGCTCCTCCATAGCTTCCTCTTTAGCCGCCGCTTCTGCCACAACTATATGCTCTATAGTATACCCACTGTCTATCACCTCAGACAATCCGCTTATATGATCACTGTCTGCATGTGAAACAAACCAGTATGATATACTCTGTATGCCGTTATACTTAAGAAACGGCATAATCACATTCTCGCCAAGCTGTTTTCGGTCAGAGCTTCCTCCATCAATAAAGATGCATGTGCCTGACTCAAAGCGGTAAAATATGCCATCTCCCTGCCCCACATCAAGTATATCAAGCTGCGCAGCAGTTTTTGGCTTCACAAGCAAAATTGCAAGCAGGACTGCTGTACACACCACTCTTTGGACACTGTAAAGGATTTGGCCTTTTTCTTTTGAGCCACACTCTATGGCACGTTTTTTAAGCGAAAATGCCACCAGAAAGCCACTCATAACAGCATAAAAAGGAAAATCCTGTATCCATCAGGAGCTCCTGTGATAACCGATGCCCCCGGAAGCTTCATAACAAGACTGCAAAGCACCTCATAGAGCTTTAACACTGCAAATGCAGGAAACACCAGCAGTTTGCCGGGCATCACGCCAAAGCAGCCTGCGGCAGACGCAAGCAGACCCGAAATAAATACGACAGGCAAAGCCGGTATCACAATGAGATTAACAAACACCGCAAAAAGAGGCAGCTCATAATAGTTCATAGCCACAACCGGAAGCATCGGAAGCTGTATGGATACTGATGCCCAGAATTTCCCGCCCTTAGGTGCACTCATCACAGGCGTCACAATACCTATAGCAAGTATCGCCCCTACCGAAAACACAAATCCGGCATATCCCAAAACCATAGGATTGTCCCACAGCAGGTAAATGACCATGATGCCAAGAGAATTGAGCATATCTGTGCATCTGCCTAAAGCTGCCGCAAGCATTGTAAGTATGAACATCCCCACGGCACGCCTTGTGGACACGGCATTTCCTGTCATAACAGCATAGCTTAGTATAAGTGCTGCAGAACAGACAAATGCCGCTGTATAGCTCACCCTTCTTTTTCTGAGAAGCTTGTAAAAGGCCATGCCAACTATAGAAATATGAAGTCCGGAAATAGCCAGTATATGTGAAATACCACTGACCTGGTATAAATCCTTTATCTCATCATCCAGATACGACTTGTCTCCAAGCAGCATGGATGAAAGCACTCCTGCCGTTGTCTCATCAGTCACCTCAAGAAGTGAAGCTGACAGCGTATCACGAAGTTTTTCAAGTCTGTGGTAATACCATGCATGTTTACCGGCGCTTGTCTTAATACTGTCTGCATTCACCGAGAAATCAATTCCCTGTGAACGGTAAAAGCGCGCTCTGTCAAACTCTCCCTCATTGGTTGCAGACTTAAACAAGCCTATCTTGCCGCAAGCTTTCATATAATCGCCCAGATGTGCGCTTTTGCTGTCACAGTATACCACGACATCACCACAGGATATTTTTCTGTCAAAAGCCTTGCCGTACCCGGGCTGCACTACGCAGTCCGTCATATAATACCTGTATGAGAAATACTTGTATTCAGTTTTATAAATCTTCCCCAGACGATGACAGATTTTTCATCTGTCATATACTGCATATAGCTGTCACGGTTTTCATCCACTGAAGCGTATCTGAATTGTGCTGTTGCAAAAACAGCTGACGATATCAGGATAAGCAAAACAACTATGCGCCCGATACCGGAAAGGCCGCCCTTATACACCACACACTCAGCTATTAAAGCCACAACCAGCATGGCAAAACACAAAAAGCCAAAGCCCCTGCCATACATACCTGAAACAGTTCCTGCAGTATAGACCAACGCAAATAAAACATCGGTCTTTTACTAATACTCTTCTCCTCCTAATCCAATCTATTCTATTTTTCAGTTTTTTCCGTGGAATCATCAGAATCCACTATATCCTTATTAAACTCATACATGTCACTTAGCTTGTAATTATAAAGCAGCATGCCGTCATTCTCACCGTCAAGCGAGATCTGTACCTTGTCCACAGTAGGAAGTGAGGTGAGTGAATTAACTATCGAATACAGCACCACATCCTCTGTCAGCTTATTGTCAATAGTATTTCTGAACGAAGAGTCAAAGTTCAGATAGCATATTCTATCTGCCACAGACACATTGATAAGCTTTGTTGTGCCCGGAAGAGTTGCCTTGAGCTTATAGCCCTTGGGTCCCTCAATAAGCTGCTCAACAACAAGCTTTTCAAGCGCTATATTTGAGCTGTAATGTATCACTCTGGTCTGTTTTCAAGCCCTGTACCATCCTTGTCAGCAAAATAAAGCGTGAGTGTCTCCTTCACACTTGTATTAATCTGTTCACCCGGATTCTCAACAAAATCATCAGCACCCATGCTACCGACAATCTCATCATCCGAGTCCACAAGAGGAATACTGTTTACGGTAAATGTCACATATGAAATACTATCCAGCTGTGTGAGCGTGCGGACTACAGAAGCTCTCAAAAGCACTTCCTGTGCAGCCGTAAGGTCATAATACTCCTTGCTGAAATCCACAGTGCAGTTATAGTTTTTCTCGTAATGACCTCTCACAGACACCTCATCCGGAATCGCCTTGCGCAGTCTTGAGTCTTCAGGCTTATCCTGCAGTCTTCAAAGAAGCTCATCCACCTGCTTGTCTACATCTGAGTTTTTGCTTCTAAGCACATATGACTCCGGCACGCTGCTCGTAACATCCATATTCAGACAAAACACCTCAACCGTATTATCTGCTTTTTTCTTTGTGCAGCCGCCCATGGAGAGCAGAATTACTGCAGTGAGCACGAATATAATTATTCTTTTCACGTCAAGCCTCCTATACAATATAGTTGAGTGGTATACGCACATCAAAGGTAGTGCCCTCTCCCATCACACTGTGAGCCTTTATAGCTCCCCTATGCATAAGAATAGAGCTTCTTGTAATGGCAAGTCCCAGACCTGTACCGCCAATCTCTCTCGAATGCGACTTGTCCACGCGATAAAATCTCTCATAGATGTGCTCTAAGGACTCCTCCGGTATACCGATACCGTTGTCCTCCACCTTCAGATAGAAATACTGATGGTCCGCATTTAAGGACACATGAACATAGCCACCGGTCTCGTTGTCATTGTACTTGATTGCATTCTCAATGAGGTTTGTAAAAGCAAGCGTAAGCTTCACCTCATCTATCTCTGCAGTTACCGGTCTGAAGCTCTCGAGTACAAGCTCCACCTGCTGCTTGTCAGCAATCGGCTGAAGTCTCTTCATAATCTGCTCGAGCAGGTCATTGATATTAACAGTCTCGATATTCAGCGTAGCAGCCGACTTATCCATCTTGACCAGTGATAACAGGTCATTTATTATCTTTGTCTCTCTGTCTATCTCGCTTGTGATATCTCCCATGAACTCCCTGTACATCTCAATCGGAGCCTCATCACCCATGCTGTTGATGGAATCTGCGAGTACCTTCATGGAAGTAAGAGGTGTCTTGAGCTCATGTGACACATTCGATACAAACTCCTGTCTGGACTCATCCATGACCTTCATTCCGCTCATCAGCTCATTAAAATTCCTGCTTATTATAGCAGTCTCCGCATAGTCATCTACATCCAGCTGCTCTTTTCCAAAGCCATCCTTAATGTCTGATATCTCGTCAGAAAGCTTCTTAATCGGAACAAAAAGGTGCAAAAGCACAAGCACACCAAAAAAGAGCACCACCGCACCTGCGATAATAGCAACCGTCACAGCAATCTGTGTCAGATACGACATATTTAGCGATATATTGTCCGTCGACACACTTACAACAAGTGCTCCCTCTATCTTTGAATCCTTGTCGTTTGGATTGCTTATCGGAACAGAAAGCTCGATATAGTGGTTTTTAGAATCGTAGTTTGTAATCTCTGAAGCAGAGAAGGTCTTGATAACCTCCTCTGAGACAATAGTATTGCCATCATCTAAATTGTACGTATCCTTAATAATCTTAAAATGCTTGTCAACTATGAGCACACGACCCTCATATATAGTAGTAAGAGTGTCAATCTGAGCATCAATATTGCTCAAGTCACTGCCATCCTCATCAAAGTATTTACTTGTGGATATCTTGTTTGCGAGAATCTTTGCCTGACTAAGCACTTCACTTTCGCGGATTGAAACCGCTCTGGACTCGTAGGTGTTAAGTATGCCGAAGCACAGCACCACCTCCGGTACCAGAACGAGAACAAAAATCATGAAAATCAGCCTGGATTTCAGACTCTTATAAAATGCAAAATGTACTTTACTCTTAAACATTTTAGAACCTTTCTGAAAGTATTACTTCTGGTTGTAGTAGTATCCCACACCCCACTTGGTATGAACATACTTCGGCTCGCTTGGATTTGCCTCAATCTTTTCACGAAGACGTCTGACATGCACATCAACCGTACGCACGTCACCCGGGTAATCCTCGCCCCATACAATCTTTAAAAAGGCTCTCCCTACTGTACACTTTATTTTCATTTTTGATCAGAATCTCGAGCAGTTCAAACTCTCTTGCTGTCAAATTGATTTCATTATCATTTATGAACAGACGTCTGCTGTCACAGTCGAGCTTGATATCACCCTTTTCAATTACAGATGACTGTACCTGTGGTGCGCGTTCCGGTGAAGTGCGCCGCATGATTGCCTTGATTCTGGTCTTTACCTCAAGAATATTAAATGGCTTTGTGATATAGTCATCAGCGCCGTACTCAAGTCCTAAAATTTTGTCCATGTCATCGCCCTTTGCAGTGAGCATGACAATCGGGACATCAGAAAACTCCCTTATTGCCTGACACACCTCAAAGCCATCCATCTTTGGAAGCATGACATCTAAAAGAATCATATCATATGAATTGGCCTTCGCCATATTTAAGGCCTCCTCACCGTCATATGCGCAGTCTACCTCCATGCCATCCTGCAGCAGACTGAAACGTATTCCTTTTACAATTAACTTTTCGTCGTCAACGACCAGCACTTTTTTGCCATTTATACACTCCTAATTTACTGTTATATCATCTTTTATTTTATTGAACATCGCTTCACCGATACCGGACACCCTCGTGATATCCTCAATCGAAGAAAACAATCCATTTTTGGCGCGATCTTCAACAATACTCTTTGCCTTGCTCTCACCAATTCCGGAAAGAGCCATTAGCTGCTCGACAGTTGCGGTATTGATATTGAGCTTGCCATCCTTTACGCCTATATGCTCCTCAGCACCGCCCTTCATCAGCGAGCCATCTATACCGGTGGTATATGTGCCCTCAGGTATGTGATCCGACTTAAGCTCCTCTACAGTCGGGAAATACAGCATCTGCCCATCATACAGCTCTGCTGCCAGATTCCAAAAGCTCTTGTCAGCTGTATCCAGCATGCCTCCTGCCATATCAACGAGCTCACAGACTCTCGCGCCCGGCTTTACTCTGTATACACCGGGATTGGCAACCTGACCACAGATATAGACGCACCACTCAGTAGATTCATCAGTGTCATCTGCTGTGTCTTTTGCCTTCTGCTCCTGTTCTCCATCGGATGCAGCTTTCTTCTCCTTGGAATCGGCAGTCTGTCTGTTTACATCACTTGAAACCACAGCAGTCTGCTCCGTTTCAGAAGCAAAATGAACTGTGGCATCATCCTTTTTACAGCCGCAAAGGCCAAACGCTATTGTTAAAATAAACGCACTTAATAATATTATTTTTTCATATGGTCTCCTTTGATTAATATCATAATCTCAAAGGAGAAATCGATGTCCTCTTTATTTTACAGACTTTTTGACAGTATTACAAGTGTTGTTTCAAGTTTTTCTATCATTTCGTCAACATCACTCTTTTCGATAACAAGAGGAGGCACAAATCTAAGCACATTGCTGCCTGCCGTAATGACTATAAGACCTTGATTTAAAGCCTCTGCTGAGACCTTTCCTACAGGAAGGCTGCACTCTACGCCCTGCATGAGTCCCATACCCCTTCTGGCTGTGAGACAGTCAAAGTTTGCAACAAGCTCATCAAGCTTCTTCTCCAGGTAAGGTGCAACCTCCTTTACATGGCTTACTATATCAAGACGCTTAAACTCATCAAACACTGCACTTACTGCGGCTCCTACGAACGGATTGCCGCCGTATGTGGTGCCATGGTCGCCCGGTGCAAGGGATTTATCTGCCACCCTCTGTGTCATGAGAAAGGCTCCAACCGGCACGCCACAGCCGAGTGCCTTCGCACAGGTCATGATATCAGGCTTTACATCATAGTTCTGCCATGCGAACATCTCGCCACTTCTGCCCATGCCGCACTGTATCTCGTCAAGGATAAGAAGAATATCCTTTTCATCGCAGAGAGCTCTCACTCCCTCGATAAACTCCTTCTTTGCCGGGTAAATACCGCCCTCACCCTGAATGGTTTCCATAATAATGGCGCAGGTTTTGTCTGTCACCTGAGCCTTAACGCTCTCTAAATCATTGAAATCTGCAAATTTAACGCCCGGCATAAGTGGCTCAAACGGCTCCTGATAATGTGCATTGCCGGTGACAGAAAGCGCTCCGATGCTTCTTCCGTGGAAGGAATGGTTCATGGCAATTATCTCATGACCTGCATGGCCATCTCTTGTGAAGGCATATTTCTTTGCTGCCTTGATAGCTCCCTCAATAGCCTCTGTACCACTGTTGGTAAAGAAAATACGGTCCATTTTGCTTGCATTAAGCACCTTGTCTGCCGCCTCGATGACAGGCGCATTGTAGTAGAGATTTGATGTATGTAAAAAGCTTATCAACCTGTGCCTTTAATGCCTCCTTGTGGTGCTCATTGCTGTAACCAAGTGCACATACGGCTATTCCTGCAGCGAAGTCCAGATATGCATTGCCGTCTGTATCATAAAGATGTACTCCCTCTCCGTGATCAAGCACAAGCGAAAATCTGTTGTAGGTGTGAAGAAGCTCCTTTTCTGCCTCATCAATGTATGACTGTTTATCCATATTATTGCTCATTGTTAAATTTCTCCTCCGAATCTCCAAGAATAGCTGTTCCGATTCCTCTGTTTGTGAATATCTCAAGCAGTAAGCAGTGCGCGATACGTCCATCAAGAATATGTACTCTTGAAACTCCGTTATCGATAGCATCTATGCAGTTGTTGAGCTTAGGAAGCATACCTCCGCCGATAAAACCATCACCTATAAGCTTCTTTGCATCTGAGACTGTAAGCTCTGAAATAAGAGTATTCTTATCTGAAGGGTCCTTATATACACCCTCGATATCTGTGAGGAATGCAAGCTTTTCTGCTGAAACTGCTCTGGCGATAGCACATGCTGCATCATCTGCATTGATATTGTATGTATTGTATTCGTCATCAAGACCGATTGGACACACGATTGGAAGAAAATCCTTCTCGAGCAGGTCATAAAGAATTTTGGGATTGACATCAGTGATTTCACCTACAAAGCCTATATCCTCTCCGTTTGAATACTTTTTCTTAACCTTTAAGAGACCACCGTCCTTGCCACTCACTCCGACAGCCTGCACACCAAGCTCCTCAACAAGTGTAACGAGAGATTTGTTTACCTTATTCAGTACCATCTCGGCAATCTCCATTGTATCGGCATCAGTCTTTCTGAGTCCGTTTACAAATACAGGCTCCATACCGACCTTTCCTACCCATTTGCTGATTTCCTTGCCGCCACCGTGTACGATGATAGGCTTGAAGCCAACCAGCTTGAGAAGTGTGACATCCTGGATCACCTGCTTTTTAAGCTGTTCGTCAACCATTGCAGATCCGCCGTACTTTACAACGATAATCTTTCTGTTAAATCTCTGTATATACGGAAGTGCCTCTATGAGCACCTGTGCCTTTTCCATTACCTGTTCCATGTTCTTATCTGCCATTGTACTGCTCCTTATTTGTTAAATCTTGTTATATTTTCTTCGTTAAGTGTGAAATCATAGTAGTTTAAGTCTTCTCTGAATGTCCATCCCTCTTCCTTCCAGAAGTGGTTTCCCAGCTCATTCACCTTGAAGGCTATGATTGACACCTTGTTGATATGCTCTGCCTGAAGTGCTCTCATGCAGGCAACCACCATGCTCTTCCCGATGCCGCACTTCCTGTAATGCTCATCCACGCATACATGATACAGGCAGCCTCTTCTGCCATCGTGTCCGCAGAGTATCGCTCCAACTATCTTTCCATCCTCTACCGCTACAACACTCGTAGTTGGATTTCTCTTAAGAAATCTAAGGACTCCCTCTCTTGAGTCGTCAATAGAACGGATTCCAAAGCCGTGGATGGTCTGCCAGAGGCTGTACACCTCGTCATAATCATCTATCGTCATAACCCTTATTTCATATTTATTCTCATTACTCATTTTATTAAATCATCCTTATATTTTTTATATAACTATCAGCATTATAATGCATCTTTCTGATAATTACTTTCCTATTATTAATTATTACGGGAACATAGGAACCATATTGAGTCCCTCTGCCTCATCGAAGCCAAATAACAGATTCATATTCTGAACCGCCTGTCCTGCAGCACCCTTTACCAGATTGTCAAGAGCACCCATCATAATAATTCTGCCGGTTCTCTCATCAATCACAAAGTTTACATCCACATAGTTGCTGCCCTCAACCCACTTTGTCTCAGGGCAGACACCCTTTTTGAGCACTCTGACAAACTTCTCATTTGCATAATACTTATCATAAACTGCCTTAATCTCATCATATGTAGGAAGTGTTCCATCAGGTTTTTTCTTAAGTGTCGCATACTCTGTAGCGAGGATTCCTCTGTTCATCGGAACAAGATGCGGAGTAAAGTTGATAAGAATTTCTTTTCCTGCCGCATATCCAAGCTGTTCCTCTATCTCAGGGGTATGTCTGTGTGAGGCAACGCCATATGCCTTCATGCTCTCATTTACTTCACAAAACAGATTAGGTGTCTTTGCACCACGTCCTGCGCCTGATGTGCCTGACTTTGCATCGACGATAAGTGTATCTGTGTCAATAAGTCCCTCCTTCACAAGCGGATAAGCTGTAAGGATGGAGCATGTGGTATAGCAGCCAGGATTTGCAACAAGCCTTGTCTCCTTTGTGACCTTGTCCCTGTTTATCTCACACAGACCATATACAGCCTCATCAATAAACTGCGGCGACTTGTGCTCAATCTTGTACCATTTCTCATATGTGGCTACATCCTTTATACGGAAGTCCGCTGACAGATCGACAATCTTTACCTTACTTAATATATCCTCAGTGAGCACGCCTGCCAAAAAGCCCTGTGGGGTCGCAGTGAAAATCACATCAACAGACTCTGCAAGCTCCTCCATATTGTCATCCATGCACTTTGCATCAACTATCTGAAACATATTTCCATAGATATCGGCATAATTCTCATCCACATAGCTTCGTGAGCCATACCATGCAATCTCTACCTCTTTATGATTCATCAAAATTCTCACGAGCTCTGCTCCGGCATATCCGGTAGCTCCAATAATACCAGCCTTTATCATAGTATTTCCTCTTTTCATATTGTATTTCTGCATAACCATATAAAATAGGTCTGACGCATCATACATAATAATATAGTACAGTAATTTCAATCCGTAAAGAGAAAAATTATACAAAATTATGTATATTTATACATGAATAATGTATATTTTTTCACTTGCAATATGTAAAGAACTGGTATATATTTATTCTAAAGTAATTATTCAAGGCTTTTAGACACAAAAGCAGTTAATGGTTACCATCATAAAGAATAAACGAAAAGAGGACACGCACTTATGAAAGACAAAGTTGTATTAGCTTATTCAGGCGGACTTGATACCACCGCTATCATTCCATGGCTTAAAGAGACTTATGACTATGACGTAATCTGCTGCTGCATCAACTGCGGACAGGGAGAGGAGCTTGACGGACTCGATGAGAGAGCTAAATTATCCGGAGCTTCAAAGCTTTACATAGAGGATATCTGTGATGAGTTCAGTGAGGACTACATCGTACCTTGTGTACAGGCCGGCGCAGTTTATGAGCACAAATACCTCCTTGGAACAGCAATGGCAAGACCGGGCATCGCAAAGAAGCTTGTAGAGATTGCAAGAAAAGAAGGCGCTGTAGCCATCTGCCACGGTGCAACAGGAAAAGGAAACGACCAGATCCGTTTCGAGCTCGGTATCAAGGCACTTGCTCCTGATATCAAGGTAATCGCTCCATGGCGTCAGGACAACTGGAAAATGGATTCACGAGAGGCTGAGATCGAGTACTGTAAGGCACACGGAATCGACCTTCCGTTCGGCACAGATTCAAGCTACAGCCGTGACCGTAACCTCTGGCACATCAGCCACGAGGGACTTGAGCTTGAGGATCCTTCACAGGAGCCAAACTATGACCATCTGCTCGTATTAAGTGTCACACCTGAGCATGCTCCTGACGAGGGTGAGTATGTTACAATGACATTTGAGAAGGGTGTTCCTACATCTGTCAACGGCAAAAGATGAAGGTAGCAGACATCATCAGAGAACTCAACCGTCTCGGCGGCAAGCACGGCATCGGCATCATCGATATCGTTGAGAACCGTGTAGTAGGTATGAAATCACGTGGTGTATATGAGACTCCCGGTGGAACAATCCTCATGGAGGCACATGACCAGCTCGAGGAGCTCTGCCTTGACCGTGCCACAATGGAGGTCAAAAAGAAATGGGCAACAAGCTCGCTCAGGTAGTATACGAAGGAAAATGGTTCACACCACTGCGTGAGGCAATCCAGGCTTTCGTAGAGTCAACACAGGAATATGTAACCGGAGAAGTTAAATTCAAATTATATAAAGGCAATATCATCAAGGCCGGCACTACTTCACCATATTCACTCTACAGTGAGTCTCTTGCAAGCTTTACTACAGGAGATTTATATGATCACCATGATGCAGACGGCTTCATCACACTGTTTGGTCTGCCACTCAAGGTTCGTGCAATGAAGCTTCTTGAGCTTGAGAACAAGAAAAACAATTAATTGTTACAACCAATAAAAGAAAAAGATGTGAAATAACAGCAATTATTTCACATCTCTTATTTTTTAATAATTTCATTCTTCAAATCAAGTGCCTTATCCTTAATGTGTCTAGAAGCACTTTTTGATATAAGCACCCTTGCAATGAGCTTTGAAGCCACATCCCAATGGTCAAGCTTATAATTCATCTGAGCCAAAAGCAAATCAACCGTATCCTGATTCATACCACATATAGGGAAATGCTCAGTCTCAACCGCTCTTGTCATTCCATCAAGAGCCTGCTCATAATAATATTTTTCTGCCTTTTGTGCACTTACAAGTGCTTCCTTTCCGTTGAGATACCATCAGCCGTAAGCTGTTCGATTAGGCCGCGATAAAGCCAGGATAGTTTAAGACAAATATATGCCTTTTCACTATACATAGCCCTTTTTGACAATCGCTGAAAAAAAGTGCCAGCTTAAATCTGTCTATTGCCTCATCATACGAATATAACAAAGGCACAGACTTGCTGCCGGGCTTAAATTTGGCAGCAATCTGCTCCTTAAGCAGCCTTATCTGTGTACTCGATACATGTACAAAGTCGCCATTCATCGCACTATAACCACAATGCGGACACGATGTAACACCATACTTTATTGTATCAATTCCCTTATATACCGGTCTGAAATCATCATCAGAGCCAGCGAGCCTGATCTTTGATGTCCGTACCGTCAGGGTTTGAAAACTCTGATCACACACCGGACATGTTATATTCTTTGCGAAAACAAAATCCGTTTCATCCTCTGTCTGAACAGCAGCTGCCACCGGAGCATCCCCGGTGGCAGCTGCTTTATTCTCATCATACAGGTCATTTATGTCTTCGGGATTTAAACCGAATTTGTCAAGACCTGACATTAAATCCATATCTTACCTCTATTCTTCTCTTCTGTTTATTTTTAGTCAAAAACTATTTAGCTGTCGGAAGCTTGAATGAGCTCTTTAATGAGACGATTCTGTTAAATACAGGCTGTCCATCCTTTGAGTCCTTGCAATCCGCGCAGAAGAAACCATTTCTGACAAACTGGAAGCTGTCATAAGCCTTGGCATTCATAAGCTCCGGCTCCACTACACAGTTATCAAGCACTGTGAGTGAATTTGGATTAAGATTTAAGCTTCCGTCCTCATTGTACACTCCAAGCTCCTCATTTACGATATTCTCGTAAAGACGTACAGTTACCTGCTTTCCATACTCGGCTGAAACCCAGTGGATAGTTCCCTTGACCTTTCTGCCATCAGGACTGTTGCCACCCTTTGATGCCGGGTCATATGTACAGTGAATCTCTGTAACATTGCCGTTTTCGTCCTTCACACAGCTATTGCACTTCACAAAATAAGCGTTCATGAAACGCACCTCATTGCCAGGGAACATACGGAAATACTTCTTCGGTGGCTCCTCCATGAAGTCCTCTCTCTCCACATAAAGCTCTCTGGTGAAAGGAACCTTTCTCTTTCCAAGCTCAGGATTCTCCACGTTATTGTCCACTTCAAGATACTCAACCTGTCCTTCAGGGTAATTGTCGATAATCACCTTGACCGGATCAAGCACAGCCATCATACGAGGGCGCTTAGCCTTTAAATCCTCTCGGATACAGTACTCAAGCATAGCGTAGTCAACAGAGCTGTTAGCCTTTGATATACCACACAGATCAACAAAATTCTGGATAGACTCCGGTGTGAAGCCCCTGCGTCTGAGCGCTGCTATAGAAACAAGCCTCGGGTCATCCCAGCCATCAACGATGCCGTCCTCCACAAGACGCTTGATGTATCTCTTTCCTGTTACAACATTAGTCAGATAGAGCTTTGCAAACTCAATCTGCTTTGGCGACTCCTCAGGAGAATTCTTAAATCCACATTCAATAACCACCCAGTCATACAGCGGTCTGTGGTCTTCAAACTCAAGAGTACATATAGAATGTGTGATGCCCTCAATAGCATCCTCTATAGGATGAGCAAAATCATACATAGGATATACACACCATTTATCACCTGTATTGTGATGTGTCATATGAGCCACACGATAAAGAATCGGATCTCTCATATTGATATTTGAAGAGCTCATGTCAATTCTCGCACGAAGCACCTTTGTGCCATCCTCGAACTCACCATTTTCATGCGCTCAAAAAGGTCTAAGTTTTCCTCAACACTTCTCTTTGAGTATGGATCTTCCTTGCCGGCCTCTGTGAGTGTACCTCTATACTCTCTTATCTCATCAGGTGTCAGATCAGATACATATGCCTTTCCCTTCTTTATCAGTCCTACTGCACACTCATACATCTTGTCGAAGTAATTGGATGCAAAAACTTCCTGTCAGCCCAGTCAGCACCAAGCCACTTAACATCGGCCTCGATAGACTCTACAAACTCCAGACGCTCCTTGGTAGGGTTTGTATCATCAAACCTGAGATTAAACTTTCCGCCGTACTCTTTTGCCAGTCCATAGTTTAAAAGAATTGATTTCGCATGGCCAATGTGCAGATAGCCGTTTGGCTCCGGTGGGAATCTGGTCTTTACAGTCTTGCAATGACCCTCAGCCAAGTCCTTCTCTATAATCTGTTCAATAAAATTTTTCGAAACTGTTGCCTCGTTCTCCATAAATGTTCCTCCGAAAATAATACTGTGTCCATTATAAATTCATCAGTTTACTTTGTCAATGAATTAGAAAAAGTAGTACATGTATATTATACGTGCGTATGTGTAAACAGATGATCCTGACAGTATTCCTTGTTGCCGGTGCACTTCGAGCAGTATCTGAATGTTAATTCAGGATTTGACAATTCCGTTCTGCCGCATATATAGCACTTGTGACGTGAGATACCACTTCCCGGGCGAGGTTCGGAAAACTGAGCCTTTAAACTGTGCCTTTCTCCTCTTCTGGTGCATATTCTGTCTGAATGAGAGCCTGTGCTTGCAGCCATAAATGAATACCAACAGATTTATAAGTGCAAGTACGATTTCTGAGCCGTATGCCAATCCAATCTGCCATCCAAAGCTCATATAGGTATACACATCATATGCAAACATCACGAAGTAAACAAGCACCATCCACTTCATCTTTATAGGAAGCACAAAGTAAAGCCTCACCTCTGCCTCCGGCATCAAAAGACCAAGCATCAGATACATAGCTATAAGTATATAGTACATAGTCAGATTGATGGATACATGTGTCACTGCAAATGCAAGCATTCCTACTATATCATACAGCAAAAAAAGCCTCCGAAAAAGTACACATTCATCCTAAAAGAGCCAAGATATGACTCCATGCTGTCTCCAAGCGTCCACAGACAGAATATAAATAAAAGCTGTAAAAATGATATGCTGCCGCTCGGCACAAAAATCCAGCTTATAAGACGCCATACCTGTCCGTGCAAAATAGCAGAGGCTGAAAACTGCAGATAATAAAGGACAACATCTCCCTTTGTCAAAAGCAGCACACTGCCTATCAGATTCGCAGCGATAAATATTCTAGTGATATTCGGAATCGCTTTACTTCCATATTTTTGTTCTAGTTTGTTAAGCCAGTTCATACATTTTAGCAGACATGGTTCATTTCACTGCTGCTCACACCATTATGTGACAAGCAGTGGTTACATCACGATGCAATAAAACCACGTATCTGCATCCTCCTGTCATATTATTGCTGCCTTTTTACACTATAGTGCAAAGGGCAGCGGTTATTACAAAATTTATTATGATAGTTAAATCATACTTTGTCAACGAGACTGCGAATTATTCACAAATTCTTTATAATTATAGTCATTGTAATTTGTCGATATCTGTCGTATAATAATCTCTGTTTTGATAATAGAACAATTATATATTTTAATAAGAAGAAAGATATATAAAAACATATAAGTAATACATTATGGAGGAACCACTATGGAAAATAACAGCTTACATAAGTTGGGCATTGATATCGGCTCAACAACCGTCAAGATTGCACTTCTTGATGCCGATGACAATATCCTCTTTTCCGATTATGAGCGTCATTTTGCAAATATCCAGGCGACACTTGAGTCCCTTATCAGAAAGGCCTACGACAAGACAGGTGACCTTTCAGTTTGTCCTATGATAACAGGCTCCGGCGGACTCACGCTTGCAAAGCACCTTGAGGTGCCATTCGTACAGGAGGTTATAGCTGTATCTACCGCACTCACACACTATGCTCCACAGACAGATGTTGCAATAGAGCTAGGTGGCGAGGATGCCAAAATCATATACTTCGAGGGTGGTAACGTGGAACAGCGTATGAACGGCATATGTGCCGGCGGTACAGGCTCATTTATCGACCAGATGGCTTCTCTCATCCAGACAGACGCTACAGGACTAAATGAATACGCAAAAAAGCTACAAGGCAATCTACCCTATAGCAGCCCGCTGTGGAGTATTTGCCAAAACAGATATCCAGCCTCTCATCAATGAGGGAGCCACACGTGAGGATTTATCCGCTTCAATCTTTCAGGCCGTGGTAAACCAGACCATCAGCGGTCTCGCCTGCGGTAAGCCAATCAAGGGACATGTTGCTTTTCTTGGCGGTCCTCTGCACTTTTTGTCAGAACTTAAATCAGCATTTATCAGAACCTTAAATCTCGATGACGAGCACACTATCGTTCCTGAGAACTCTCATCTTTTTGCAGCAATAGGCTCTGCATTAAACTATAAAGACAACTCTGTCACCACACTCTCATCCTTAATCGACCGCCTCTCAAACGGCATAAAGATGGAATTTGAGGTGGCACGTATGGAGCCTCTTTTTTTAAGGATCAGGCTGATTACGATGAATTTACAACGCGTCACGGCAACAATCACGTAAAGACCGGTGACCTTTCTACATACAAGGGCAACTGCTATCTCGGAATAGATGCAGGCTCAACCACCACTAAAATCGCTCTCGTAAGCGAGGACGGAGACCTTTATACTCATTTTACAGCAACAACAACGGAAGCCCTCTCGCGACAGCCATCCGTTCTATCCAGGAGATTTACGCAAAGCTTCCTGAGGATGCACATATCGTACACTCCTGCTCTACCGGTTACGGTGAAGCTTTATTAAAGGCTGCTTTAAAATTGGACGACGGCGAAGTTGAGACTGTAGCCCACTACTACGCAGCAGCATTCTTCGACCCAAAGGTAGACTGTATCCTCGATATCGGTGGACAGGACATGAAGTGCATCAAGATAAAGAACCAGACTGTCGACTCAGTACAGCTCAACGAGGCCTGCTCTTCAGGCTGCGGCTCATTTATTGAGACCTTCGCAAAGTCCTTAAACTACTCAGTACAGGATTTTGCAAAGGAAGCCCTTTTTGCAAAGAACCCTATCGACCTCGGAACCAGATGTACGGTTTTCATGAACTCAAAGGTAAAGCAGGCCCAGAAGGAGGGCGCATCTGTCGCAGATATATCAGCAGGACTTGCCTACTCAGTAATAAAGAATGCACTTTTCAAGGTTATCAAGCTGTCTGATGCAAGCGACCTCGGTGAAAATATCGTAGTCCAGGGCGGTACATTCTACAATGATGCCGTTCTTAGAAGCTTTGAAAAAATAGCAGGTGTACATGCCACAAGGCCTGATATCGCAGGTATCATGGGTGCCTTTGGTGCCGCACTCATCGCACGTGAGCGCCATGAGGCTGATTACAAGACAACAATGCTCACAATCGACCAGATAAACGAGCTCACCTACACCACAAAGCTCGCACGCTGTCAGGGCTGTACAAACCACTGTCTTTTAACTATAAACAAATTCTCCGACAACAGACAGTACATCACAGGAAACCGCTGTGAAAAGGGTCTGGGCAAGGAGAAGAACAAGGATAACATCCCAAATCTTTTGAATACAAGAACAAGCGTATATTTGACTATGAGCCACTTGACCCAAAGGATGCTCCACACGGTACAGTCGGCATCCCAAGAGCCTTGAATATGTACGAAAACTATCCGTTCTGGGCTACATTTTTCAAACGTCTCGGCTTTTCTGTAGTGCTGTCACCACAATCTACCAGAAAGATTTATGAGATGGGTATCGACTCCATCCCAAGTGAGTCAGAGTGCTACCCTGCAAAGCTCACACATGGTCATATAAGCTGGCTCATAAAGCAAAATGTAGATTTTATTTTCTACCCGGCAGTGCCATATGAGCGCAAGGAGTTTCCTGATGCTAACAATCACTACAACTGCCCTATTGTCACATCATACTCTGAGAATATCAAAAACAACGTGGACGAGATTACCTCAGGCGAGGTTAAATTCATAAATCCGTTTATGTCATTTGAGAGTGAGGAAACTATCTCACAGCAGCTCGTAGTCACCTTCTCAAAGGGTGATTTCAACCTGCCTGAGTCACAGATTCGTGATGCGGTAGCCGCAGGCTGGAAGGAGCTTGCCATGACAAGGCTTGAGATACAGCGAAAGGGCGAGGAAGTGCTCGACTACATGGAGGACACCGGACGTCGCGGAATCGTGCTCGCAGGCCGTCCGTACCATGTGGACCCGGAAATCAACCACGGTATCCCTGAGCTCATCACAAGCTATGGCATCTGTGTGCTGACTGAGGACTCCGTATCCCATCTGGGCGAGCTTGAGAGACCTCTCATCGTCATGGATCAGTGGATGTACCACACTAGACTGTACTCAGCAGCCAACTTTGTAAAGACCCGTGATGACCTTGACTTAATCCAGCTCAACTCGTTCGGCTGCGGTCTCGATGCTGTCACAACCGACTGCGTAAACGATATCCTGACAGGCTCAGGAAAGATATACACCTGCCTGAAGATCGACGAGGTAAACAACCTGGGCGCAGCAAGAATCCGTATCCGCTCTCTCCTTGCCGCCATAAGAGTCAAGGAAACCAAGCATGAAAAGCGTGAATTAAAGCCGTCTAACTACGAGCGTGTTGTATTCACCGAGCAGATGAAAAAGGACAACTACACCATCATCTGCCCTCAGATGTCACCTATACACTTTGACCTTCTCGTGCCAGCCTTTAAGGCAGCCGGCTACAATATGGTCATACCGGATATCCCTGCAAGGGAATGTGTGGACGTGGGACTTAAGTTCGTGAACAACGACGCCTGCTACCCTTCACTCATTGTCGTGGGACAGATTATGGCAGCCGTCAAATCAGGCAACTATGATATGACACACACAGCCATCCTCATCTCACAGACAGGTGGCGGATGCCGTGCAACAAACTACATCGGATTTATCCGAAGAGCCCTCGAAAAGGCCGGATATCCTGATGTGCCTGTTATCTCAATCAACATGGTTGGTCTCGAGAAGAACCCGGGCTTTAAGTTTACTCCAAGCCTCATCCAGCACGGACTGTATGCACTTGAGTTTGGCGATATCTTTATGCGCTGTCTCTACAGGGTACGTCCTTATGAGAAAGAGCCGGGAAGTGCCAATGCACTCCATGAGAAGTGGAAAAAGAGAGTCATCGACTTTGTCGGCAACACAAAGATGCTCTCTCACAAGAAATACAAAAGATGTGCCGCGAAATCATAAGGGATTTCGACAATCTGCCTATGACAGATGAGGTTAAGCCGCGTGTCGGCGTGGTCGGTGAGATTCTCGTCAAATTCCTGCCTGCAGCAAACAACTATGTGGTTGACCTGCTCGAAGCTGAAGGAGCCGAGGCTGTAGTGCCTGATCTGACTGATTTCTTACTCTACTGCTGCTACAACACGAATTTCAAGGCTGACTATCTCGGAGCTTCTAAGAAAGCTAAGTTTATGAACAACCGACTTATCGCCTTCTTCGAGTGGCTCAGAAAGGATGCTAGGGATGAGCTGGCTAAGAGTAAGCACTTTGAACCAACCGCTCACGTGCAGGATCTCGCAGAGTATGCTTCTCCTATCGTTTCGTGCGGTAATCAGACCGGTGAGGGCTGGTTCTTGACAGGTGAGATGCTTGAGCTCATCAATGAGGGCGTCACAAACATCATCTGTGCGCAGCCATTTGCCTGCTTACCGAACCATATTGTGGGTAAGGGAGTTATAAAGAGAATCAGACATGATCATCCGGATGCCAATATCGTGGCTATTGATTATGATCCGGGTGCTTCTGAGGTGAACCAGCTGAACCGTATTAAACTGATGCTTTCTACGGCACAGAAGAAGCTTAAGAAGTAAGAGAATTGCACTGTTGTTGCTAGTGGGACGAACCCGGCGCAGCCGGGGCTTTCTGCCCTTTCCCGCATGAACTACGCTGCTAAGTGTCTGTACGAATTGCATATGCCGGTTGTGGCTTTTTGACACAACCGGCTTTTATGCGCCGTCCATGGCGCATAACACCTCGCCCATGCGTCCATGCATGGGCGTTGTTGGTTTTCGTATGCAATTCTACAGACTCTAAGCAGCTTCGTATATGCGGGCAAGGGCAAAAAAGCCCCAGCTGCGCCGGGTTCTGTCTTTGATAACTTTCTACTTTTTTATATGTGCATATGTTGCTCGTTGCACTCGCTTATATGCTAGCTAGGACAGATGCTTCAAAATCTCATCATACTGGGTATACATCTTCTGCACTTCATTTTCCAGTGTATAGTAGTGCATGATATATGGCACCAACAGCACTAGGAATAACAGTGTAAGTACAAGAAGCATTGGGTTGCTTATCATGATGGATGCGATTATTGACATCATGGTGAGTATGGCAAAGGTTACTGTCACTATGAGGTGCACGAGGCGCTCATGCTGGAAGAAGGCTATTTGTGTCAGGTGTTCCTGCAGTATTCTCTTCCACTCTTCTTTTGATATCTTATCAGGATTGTCAAGCAGATTGTCAATCTTAAGTCTATAATTAATTATTCGTTTTTTCATTTTATTTTCCACCTTTCCTAATACGTACTTTTTTATTTTAATACAATGATAATTGAATCTAAAAATCCGCTATACCAACCTCTGGCATAGCGGATTAAAAAATAAAATGCAATTAAAGATATCACCTGTTATGTGATTATAACTGGTTCAAGACATTTGATGTTTGCAGATAAACACCAGCAATAGCATTGATAACTGCAAGTACGATGGTAATAATTGACATAACAATACCAGCGGTTGCCATGCCCCTTCCACCCTTTTTCCTGCCTACGATACCGAGGATAAGTCCTACAATACCAATAGGTCCGCCAAGGATTGGAATACACCAGAATACCAGACCGATAATACCAAGCACCATAGATGCAATTGACATTCCCTTCTTTTCCTCCATCGGCGGCATAGGCGGTATATTTGGATTGCCCTGCTGATTCGCCTGATCATACATATTGAAGTTGTCGCTCATAACTATTCTCCTACCTTTCTTTTGTTTAAATGATATAATAACTGACACTGTAATTTGTAACCATGGAGTATCGTAACATACTTTGACTACGAAAGCAATATATTTTTCATTACCGGATGCAACATCCCAGATAGTTACTGTTCACACCTAACAGTGTGACCAGCAACGATTACAGCCAATTTAAAATTTCTCTCCAACCACCCTGCACCGTTTCCTGCAAAAAGCAATGCCATAGGCTAAAATATCACACCGGTCCTCATCCCGCAGAGCCTCATCATAGCGCTTGTCCTTAATCTGCGTTATCGCAGCCTCGCACGCTGCGTCAAGTTCCTTCATCTCCTTAGCATACTTCACCTCTATAACGATGCCCGCATCAGGATCCTCCGGCATGATTAAAATATCACTGAAACCGTCTCCCGACTCACGATTTGACTTAATAAGCCAGCCCGGATTGCTTCCGCGAAGCAGACCAAGAAGTAAGCCATGATAGAAATTCTCCTTCATAGCATCAGGCGCCTTTGTATCGAGTATACTTATCATGCGGCTCATCACGATGTTAAGCTGTCTTGCAATCTGCTTCTCATCTTTATCAAGGATGGCTCTAGATAAAAGCTTCATGGTATCATCATCTTTTGCGACAACAGCCTTGAACCACTCCTGAATCTGGAGAACAAACACTTCACGCACCTCTTTATTTGGAATCACCAGCTTGTAGGCATATCTCTCGCTGTCAGGCACCTTGACCTCTCCGATTTTGGTGAGATAGCCTGTAGTAAAGAGCACACTCCACAGATTGTCAATCGTATTGTCAATCTCATCATAGGTCAGATCAAGCCGAAGCTGCTTCTCCACAAATCCACCTGCCACGAGCTTCTCAATCTCATCTCTCGTGGTCTGATCAGCCTTGTCCACAAAGCGCTTCACCATATCATTGCCACTGCTGTTAATCCAGAACGCACTCGGTCTGGCTGACGGATCTGAAACAAGCTTCTTGGCAAAATTTATCACATCCCATGGACAATAAATATCCGCATTACCAAAATGATAACCGTCATACCATTCCTTTACGTCCGGGTACCTCTCGCTCCTGTCATAATCAGAAAGAAGTTTCATGACCTCATCATCAGTAAAGCCAAACTGCTCATCATGGTCAATATCCACAATAGAATTGATTTCAAAGTTATTGAGCCCTGTAAAAATGCTCTCCTTTGACACGCGAAGGCAGCCCGTGAGCACCGCAAACTGTAAAAACTCATTGGTCTTGAGCGCCTGCCCGAAAAGCCCCCTGATGAGAGAAACCATCTCCTTGTAGTAGCCATTCTGAAAAGCTTTATCGAGTGGCACATCATACTCATCTATGAGAATAACTACTTTCTGACCATAGTGCTTATACAACAGCTTTGAAAGCATTCGTATACTATCCTCAATATTGTCATCCTGCCCATGAAGCATCTTTTTGTAAACAGTATTCTATCCTCATCAGTCAATACATCACTGGTCTTCAAATAGTAATGTCTGTCAAGCTCATCCTTTAAAATAGCACACAGCATACGTCTTGCCGTAGTAAAGTCTAAACCATCCACACCCTTGAATGAAAGAAATATGACAGGATACTTACCCATATGCTCATCACAAAGTACTTTGTTGCCAGAAATATATAAGCCGTCAAACAAAGATTTGTCCATTCCTATTTCAAAAAAGCTCCTAAGCATACTCATATTGAGTGTCTTTCCAAAACGCCTTGGACGTGTAAAAAGAGTCACCTTTCCCCATCCCTGTAAAAGCTGTTCTATAAGCCTTGTCTTGTCAATATAATAGAAACCCAGTTTACGAATTTCCTCAAAATTTTCAATTCCAACCGGTAACTTCAAAGTATTTGCCATAAAAGCCTCCAAAAAAAATAATCCGCTATACTTAATACTAGTATAGCGGAATGCCATGTAAAATACAATATTTATGATTCCTTATCTTGTCCAAATTCAGCTCTCATTTCTGTCCGACAACTGTTTATTTCATTGCCACAATAAAGAATATAAAAATTTAATGGTGCCAGGCACCACCACTGCATCTACATATTTTGTAATTTTCTTACAATAAACAATTGAAAATATTACTTATAAGTAATATAATATAGTTATCTTTAGAGAAAGGGGAATATAAAATGTGGCGTTAGAAAAATTAGTATTTCGGGAATAAGTAATGTCTATGCTGTTTCAGCTATTAAAAAAAGAATTTAAAAAGGCTGTAAATCAGCCATGAAAGAATTCTGAACCCTATCCAGAATATCAAAAAAATTACTCGCTGATCTGGCAGTATTAGATATAGAAAAAGAAAAAGCTATCGATTTAGCAGCATTTGAAAAATTAACCAACGAAAAAGATTTATATAGTATACATAGACCGAACTCAAGAAAAAAATGTACGAATTATCTATACCATTATAGATAGAAAGATAATAATTTTATTAACGGTATTTTTAGAGAAAAACAAAAGTGATTATCAAAATGCAATTTCAGTTGCCAAAAATCGACTCAAACAGCTTCAAGAATAATGTATAATCATACATAAAAGATACTATAGAAGAACAGAGGAATGAAACATGAGCATATACGACAAAATATCAAACGCACAGGAAACAACATGGCTTACTGATGGAATCGCAGAAGCAGAAGCAAAATCAATTATAGAATTAGCAAAAATATCAGCAAAAATCGAAAGGCGCCGCCTAGAATTAAATATGACACAAAAAGAATTTGCAGCATATATGAATGTATCACAAGGTATGGTATCACGTTGGGAAAGCAGAGAATACAATTTCACAATAAAAACTCTAAATGAAATTTGTCAAAAGCTTAATCTGCATCTTCAACTTGATTTAACCCCCGTTATTGGCAAGCAAAATTATACTGTTCTAAAATGGAATAGCGAATCCACTCAAAATAACAAGCAAAATAATTGGGTTAAATACATAAAAGATAAGGAGGCTATTGCATAATGGAACTGAATTTAATAGCTACAGGAATCGAATTACTAGGTGCTTCCGTTGCAAAACTTACCGTAGACAACACCATTGTCGATATAGAAAATGATGCCCAACGCAGCTTTGGAATGACTATAAATGAACCTCAATTCCAAAACATTGAAAAAACAAAAGAAATATTTTCACAAATGACAATTGACTTCGATATAATTATAAATCAATCTGATAATGATAATTGTAATATACATTTTACCATTACCGGAGCATTTCTTTCAAAAGGTAAAATATCAGAGGAAGACTTCAAACAGTTAGTTGCTATAAATGGAGCATCTGCACTTATTGGCATAGCTCGAGGCAAAATAGAATCTCTTTCTTCGTCAATTTTTAACAATGGAAAAATAGTCATTCCATTTGTAAATGTTATAGATTATTATAAAGCCACTATTTCATCATAATATAGGACGTACTAAAATGTTCTAGTGACATTATTACTGTTCTTCCAGGCGATGAAAAAAAAAGGGCACAAAGGATATTAAAATACGTGTTATTGAAGTCATTCTTGATAATGGAACTAAGGAATATCTTGCAACAAATCTGTTTGACTCGACAATTACCCAGTCAATGTTTCAAGAACTATACTTTTATCGCTGGCCTGTAGAATTGAAATACAAAGAATTAAAAAGTAGACTTGCAATTGAAGAGTTTTCCGGTGCTACTACAACCTCTGTATTTCAGGAATTCTATATTAATATGCTACTTTCAAATCTATCATCACTTATAAAAAATCAAGCAAATCGTGCTTTTATTATAGGTTTCATGAAAAGACTTCTTCCAAAAATACTGTATACCATCAGTACTATCGACGAAATTAACAGACTTTATTCAGAAGCTGTCCGTAACAGGTCTCAAATAATGCCAGGCCGTACTTTCAAACGAAAAAAGAATAAAGCAAAGGGACGAACACACTTTAACAATCAAAAAGTTTCTTTTTGATTGAAATAAAATTATACTAATTAATAGGACTTTCACGGAGACCTTGTTAAAGTGCGTCATTTTCTGAATTGCTTTGTTTTTTAACTTCTATTTGATAACTTTATCTTGCATCAACTTAAGACTTGTTCCTTAAGTTGACGCTATTTTGACCACAGTGGTGTCAGGCACCAATTTAATTACCAATTTAATTATCATGTTCCGGCTGTGCGTGACGCACGAAATAAACTCTTGTCATTTGATCAGCTCCATTTCACTGTCATTCCTCTTTATTTTGAATTTCTTGTAGCTTTTGCTTCTGTTCAACAATCAAATTATTGATTACTTCAAGAAAACTATTTGCATGCACCTCAGATATTGTTAAAGATTCAACTCGGCATTTATCCAAAATCTGCAATATACGCCGTTTTAAGGTTTGAAATCCATCTTCTGACAACTTAATATTATAGTCCTGGGCGCATATATTAACCTGCCACATTCTCTTAAAGTAATCTACAAAGCTACTTTTTTCTGCATTTGTCACCTTTTCGAACCCATCCGCTGTGACCTCGGCCATCTCGACATCAAACATATCAAATCGCTTATTCTGCGTTTGAGCCAGTGCATTCAATGGTTCTTTCTTCATCAAGTTCACATAAAGAGCTTTTGTTCTTTTCAAACATCAATCTGTTTGAACTCCAAAATTCCTTAATTATTTTATATGTATTCCATTCTTCCGTCAAAAATAAATCCTTATTGTCATCACTAATAATCATATTGTGGCGTGGTTGTTCTTCTCCGGAATGAATCATTTTCTCAATCCGCTTATGAATTCCATCGCTAATTTTTTCCCACTTAATGCCTGGAAGCTGAATATTATACTTTCTGGCCCAACAACTATTGTACAGCAAATTCACATAATCATTTAACTCCAATGTGCCAGTATATGCTTCTTCCAAAAGTATTGGGTATCCGTCCCTTATATCAACTTCATCTAAATCTAAAAGTCTCTTCATTCGCACTTTTTCTTCCGGGGTATTAGCCTTGTCTCTATTTATGACATAATCAAATTCTGCATCAAGAGTATCTTTCGCCCACTCTCCATGCCTAATCCATTGCTTAATTCCACCTGTAATATATTTATCATCATAAAATCCAGGGTAAAGTATAGACACCTTTTCATCAGAAAAAAAGTGTTCCATATCGCTCACTTTCTTGAACCAATCCTGCCCGGAAACACAATACATATGAAAGATATGTAAAAAGCCATTTTTCTCTATTATCAATATGCTTTTCATTAAGTAATATATATATTCTTTTAAAATCTTGAATTGCACATTTAAGGCTTCGGATGTTATGCGGTCTATGTTTAAGTAACTCCTGAATTTTGTTTTTTTCACTTTCAAGTTCTTCCCTTGAATTTCCAGAATATTTCTTTGAGATCAACTGTTCCAGTGGTATTCCTTCTACTGATGCACCTGAAAAAAATAGAACTAATAATTTCCTTATATTTTGTAAGAAGTGCTTTGTATTCTTGAGAAACCGCATCATCATCCTTACACTCTATACTATCAATTACATTAGAAACCACTGAAGAGTAATCCGGCACATAATGTATAGTTCTTTGAATAATTTTTTCCTTTATTTCACTATACTTAATTTTATCTTTTTCACTTGACTGTATTTTTTCCTCATTTGCCACTACGATTGTATTAATATGAAGATTTTCACAATAATCGTTGATACAGCCTAATAAATCAGCCGTTGGAATATCAGTACGTTCCAAATCATCAAATATCAAGATTACTTTTTTATCTCCCATTTTAGGTTCGACTTTTACGAAATCAATAACATTAAAAGATAATGCTCCACTCACAATGCTTTTCCAAGGCTCTGGAAGGTGTTCAGCACCTTTATCCGCGACTGTCTTAAAAACTCCAGTATACTTTTGAGCCTTTTCAACCCATCCAGAAGCTGGAGTATTTAATTCAGCTACTGTTCTAATCCAACATTGCTTTACTTCTTTCTTTACCTCTTCTATCGACGACATGCCAAATAGACTCACACGCAAAAACACACATTTATCCTTTAGCACATTCGATAAGCTATTATTTAATAAATATGTTTTTCCACATCCCCACTCACCAGTGAGCATCAGTGCTCCCACAGGTTGTGGTTCATCACAGTAATATTTCAGTTCTTCTAAAGTATCCATATCGTACCTCCTATGAGGTCAATCGCTCAATCTTCACATCTTCGCCGATCATCGAATTCCTGATCCTTAGATCGTTACCTGCTGCTCACCACGTAGAGGTATGTGATTATCAGAGCAGCATGGGAGCTTCCGCTCCCAGTATATCACAATTACATCCAGTTTTACAGACGCTTTCTTGCCTTCATCGCTGCACAATACTGTTTATGATTCCTTATTTTGTCCATCACTTGACCTCTTGATTGTCCAGCCATAGACCATTGTACTATCATTATTAAGAGAAAAGGAAAGGCTCCAGAGCCCCTCCTGCAGGATCGGCTTCCGGAACCTTGGTAAACACCATGTATATTGTAACAGGTTTTACAAGAAAAGGACAGCATATTTTTATCAGAGAGCAGTGAATTTCTTTGTCTCATATGTCAGAAAGGCAGTCTTATTTCCCGTGATTACTGCAGCCGCATTATAAGATACGAGGACGGAACACATGAATGGCTCAGAATTCCAAGGCATCAGTGCAGCAATGATAAGTGTCGCAGAATCCACCGGATGCTGCCTGATATACTTACACCTTTCAAGCACTATAATGAGGAAACCATATCGGGAGTTCTTGATGACATTGTAACTCCTGATGATGAGGATTCAGAAACATATCCTTCGTAGGGGGCACAAGAATATTCACCTGTTCCTCATAAGTTTTCGGTAACTTCATAATTATTGTTTTCTCATGGTCACCATTCCTTACATGATATTCTTCGGCTTTATCTGTATTATTCAATCATTTTCTCCCCAAAAATAAAAATGTCTCCCCATGGGACACATCACATATGTGAGAGGTGCGGGGGAGTCCTGTTGCTATTATCTTATGCTATTTTCTATAAAAAAAATCCACTATTTAACAAAATTTTTATATCAAAAAATTTTCTTCATTAATTTAATAAAAATTTAATGGTGCCTGACCCCACTGTAATAGTAAACGATATCCTGACAGGCTCAGGCAAGATATACACCAGCCTGAAGATCGACGAGGTAAACAACCTGGGCGCAGCAAGAATCCGTATCCGTTCGCTCCATGGCGCATAACACCTCGCCCATGCGTCCATGCATGGGCGTTGTTGTTTTTCGTATGCAATTCTACAGACTCTAAGCAGCTTCGTATATGCGGTCAAGGGCAAAAAGCCCCGGCTGCGCCGGGTTCTGTCTTTGATAACTTTCTACTTTTATATGTGCATATGTTGCTCGTTGCACTCGCTTATATGCTTGCTAGCTAGGACAGATGCTTCAAAATCTCATCATATTGGGTATACATCTTCTGCACTTCATTTTCCAGTGTATAGTAGTGCATGATATACGGCACCAACAGCACTAAGAATAACAGTGTAAGAACAAGAAGCATTGGGTTGCTTATCATGATGGATGCGATTATTGACATCATGGTGAGTATGGCAAAGGTTACTGTCACTATGAGGTGCACGAGGCGCTCATGCTGGAAGAAGGCTATTTGTGTCAGGTGCTCCTGCAGTATTTTCTTCCACTCTTCTTTTGATATCTTATCAGGATTGGCAAGCAGATTGTCAATCTTAAGTCTATAATTAATTATTCGTTTTTTCACTGTATTTTCGACCTTCTTTTATCAATCAGACAGCAGTTTTTAATTTAGCTTGGATTTAATTTCTTCCATCCTTGTATCATCCAGCTTATAAAACCTCTTAAATACAAATATGCCCACGATGAGCAGGATAACAGACGGAATCGTCATCCACATGCGAAGAGCATCAAGTGTATCCTGTGTCTGTACCGCAGCCTCGGTATCCAGATGTATCCAGTCAACCACCAGCCCAGCCAGAAATACCGCTACGCCGGATGCGAGCTTTACCGTAAATGTCTGCATTGAGAAAATGACCGACTCCTCTCTCGTGCCATTCATCACCTCACCATAATCAACAGAATCTGAAAGAAATATAGTCATGATAACATTGAGCATACCATAGCCCAGATAAATCAAAATACCCGGCAGGCAGAGTATGTACCAGCTCTGCGGCGTGTAGAGCTTTGCAAATGCCATGATAAGTATCACCGCAAAGCCTGCTATCTGAATAATAAATCCTGATATAAAAAGCTGGCTTTTGCTGAATCTCTTGCGAAGCAGCGGTATAACCATCATGACAAGCACCTGTGCTGCAAAAAAAAGCAACTGCAGCAAATATAGAATATGCGCCCTCGTTTCCCACATCAAACCGGAAGAAATAAAGCACTAGGTTACCACAGATATTGAGTGATGTATACACGAGAATGATTGATACCACAACAGTCATAGCCTGGTCGTTCTTAAATAAGGCTTTAAACATATCAGATATCTTTCCCGGCTTCTCATCACATGCAACCGGTCTTTCAGGCACACATGCCACGCATACAAGCTCAGAAATCACAAATACCACCGCTATAATAAGTGCCCACCACTTAAATCCAATCCTGTAGTCAGCCATAGAGCTTCCTGCCCCAAGAATCGGCACCACTGTCATCGTGAGCACCGTAGGGATAGCATCTCCAATACCAGAGCATGTCCTTGCAAGCGATGTAAGCTGCTCCCTGTCGCTGCCCGGCTCAGTGATTGCGGGAATCATAGACCAGAACGGAATATCCATAAGCGTATATGTGATGCCCCATGCAAAGTAAAACAAGGTAAGCCACACTCTCTGCGCAGAATCCCCATAGACTCAGGAGTGGCATATAAAGCATATATGGTCACGGCATTGAGCACCGTGCCGGCAAAAATCCAAGGCCTAAACCTGCCCCACCTGGTACGTGTCTTTGCTACGATAATGCCCATCACCGGGTCATTGAATGCATCAAAAATCCTGGCCGCCATCATCACCGTACCGATAAACACACTGCTCATACCAAGCACTACATTGTAGTAGTAGAGCAAATACGATGAAATAAGCATATACACAATATCTTTTCCGAATGCGCCAAATCCAAATGCACACTTTTGTCCTGTTTTAAGTCTCATAGAAATACCTCCGAAAAAATCAGCTATACCAGCCTCTGGTATAAAGTAAAAATAATTTACAGCTTCTCTCCAATCACCCTGCACCGCTTCCTGCAAAAAGCAATGCCATAGGCTAAAATATCACACCTGCCCTCATCCCGCAGAGCCTCATCATAGCGCTTATTCTTAATCTGTGCCATAGCAGCCTCGCACGCTGCGTCAAGCTCCTTCATCTCCTTAGCATACTTCACCTCTATAACAATTCCAGCATCCGGATCCTCCGGCTCAATCAAAATATCACTAAAGCCATCTCCCGACTCACGATTGGACTTAATCAGCCAGTCCGGATTGCTGCCACGCAGAAGACCAAGAAGTAAGCCGTGATAGAAATTCTCCTTCATAGCATCAGGCGCCTTGGTATCGAGTATGCTAATCATGCGGCTCATCACGATATTGAGCTGCCTTGCAATCTGTTTCTCATCCTTATCAAGGATGGCTCTAGATAAAAGCTTCATGGTATCATCATCTTTTGCGACAACAGCCTTGAACCACTCCTGAATCTGGAGAACAAACACTTCACGCACCTCTTTATTTGGAATCACAAGCCTGTACGCGTAGCTCTCACTGTCAGGCACCTTGACCTCTCCGATTTTGGTGAGATAGCCTGTGGTAAAGAGCACACTCCACAGATTGTCAATCGTATTGTCAATCTCATCATAGGTCAGGTCAAGCCGAAGCTGCTTCTCCACAAAACCACCTGCCACAAGCTTTTCAATCTCATCTCTAGTAGTCTGGTCTGCCTTGTCTACAAAGCGCTTCACCATGTCATTGCCACTGCTGTTAATCCAGAATGCACTCGGCCTGGCTGATGGGTCCCAAACCAGCTTCTTGGCAAAATTGATTACATCCCACGGACAATAAATGTCGGTATTACCGAAATGATAGCCATCATACCACTCCTTTACATCAGGGTACCTCTCGCTCCTGTCATAATCTAAAAGCAGCTTCCTGACCTCATCATCAGTAAAACCAAACTGTTCATCATGCGCGATATCTACAATGGAATTGATTTCAAAATTGTTGAGACCTGTAAAAATACTCTCCTTGGATACACGAAGACAGCCTGTGAGTACGGCAAACTGCAGAAACTCATTAGTCTTGAGCGCCTGCCCGAAAAGCCCCTGATGAGAGATACCATCTCCTTGTAGTAGCCATTCTGAAAAGCCTTGTCCAGTGGCACATCGTACTCATCTATGAGGATAACTACCTTCTGACCATAGTGCTTATACAATAGCTGTGAAAGCATTCGTATACTGTCCTCAGTATTGTCAGCCTGCCCATGAAGCATCTTTGTAAACAGTGTTCTGTCATCATCAGTCAACACATCACTTGATTTCAAGTAATAGTGTCTATTTATTTCACGGTCTATAATAGTACATAGCATTCTTTTTTGCTGACGAAAACTCTAATCCCTCCACGCCCTTGAGTGAAAGAAAAATAACCGGATACTTACCCATATGCTCATCACAAAGCTCTTTATTGCCGGAAATATATAAGCCATCAAACAAACTCTTATCTGTGCCTATCTCAAAAAAAGCTCTTGAGCATGCTCATATTGAGAGTCTTGCCAAAACGCCTAGGGCGAGTAAAAAGAGTCACCTCACTCCAATTTAATAAAAGCTGCTCAATAAGCCTTGTCTTGTCCACATAATAAAAATTAGATTCACGCAGTTTCTTAAAATCATCAATTCCAACCGGTAACTTCAAAGTATTTGCCATAAAAGCCTCCAAAAAAATAATCCGCTATACTTAATACTAGTATAGCGGATTGACATGCAAAATACAATTTAATTCTTCTCTTGTAACGTAAGCGCAAAATAATTCGACGGATTGCAACAAATTAATTATCACTCAATCCCCGTCCCCTATGGCTTCTTTTTCAATCAGACACTGATGTTCTTTATTTTCCATTTTTGAACATTTTTATATTGACATTTACACTAGAAAAAATTTATACCAATATATATTGAAGATTTTGAACAAATTCATTAAGCCTTATGTTATCAAAGCAATTTCCTTCATATACATGATTACACATCTCATCTATTTGGTTCGCAACTTCTTCATCCAAATGAAGATGAATTTCTTTTTCATTATTGCAATTTTTTCCGCAACTTTCTTTAATTCACATCTGCAATATTCTCTATCTTCTTCTGTACACAACAGTTCACGAAGCTTGGAATACACCCATAATTCTTCTGCTATATCCCCTAGATAGTGAACATATGGATTATCCGTCTGACGTTTGATTTTCCAATCTCCACTAAAACATTCAAGCATATCTTCAGTTACGTCTATCGGATATGGTGTCAAGAGTGAAGTATCTGTAATCTCCTCACCAGAAACAAGTGCTTCCTGTATCGCCTTAAAAAATCGTTTTGGAAACTTAATCGCATGTTGAAGAATGGCTCCATTTTCATCACATTGCAAAACCAACATGTAATCAAATGACGTCTCAGCAAATGCTATCGTTCTTAACACAAAATCCTGCATAACCTCTTCCCTTGTCATATCAAATGACCTAAGAATTATCGGATAATGTTTAAATATCGCCTCTTCATAGGCTTGATCAGGAAAAACAGCGTCATACTCCTGCTGCATTGCATCCAATGCGACATTCACATCTTCAATTTCTTTTGTGCAGACATCCCTATACCAATTTCTTATTTGATACTTGTCAAATAACGGAGAAGCGTCATGCTGCAAAAAGTACTGACAACACATATAAATTTCCAATATTTTTGAGACTCCTGCCTGCATAGATTTGTATGTTTCGAAGCCATCTCTTCATCTAACTCTATACCATCAAAAAACTTATGCATCTTTGGCAGTCCTGCCTTAGCTTGTTTCAAATTATACAAAGCCAATCTAACATCATTTTCATCTCTTTGAATCAAACCGGCAACCTGTCTCAGAAAATTCTGCATGCTATTAAAATAAGCTTGTTTAACTTCTAAAAACTTTTTCGGCACCTCTACTTCTTCTTCGAATGGTCGATGTTCTTTTGGATATGATAACGTACTGCACAACATCCTATCCATCTTTTTTCTTGTTTTGACAAATTCAGTTCCGGTACTACCGGTCCTCTTTCCCGCCAAAGCTTTATACATGTATACCCCTATTTTATCCAGGCACTCATACATACATTTTCGAACCTGAAACCAATATTCAATCCATTCCGAAACTGAATCAAATTCATAATTACTCTGAATTGTTTTTATCCATAAAGACGTAAATTCTTTATGAAAAGCTATTACCAAATTTCTTCGCGGCATTTCTTTATGTGCATCATCCGGCATCCTTATGGCTGTAGCATATCATATTTCGGCATAATTGCGTCCGAGCAATAGGTCTCATAAATCGGCAATGTCCTGCAAATATAATTTAATCGTGAAACACTTTCCTGATTTCCATTCTGCAATTCACTTGCTCTCAATACATATTCAACATGAATAGCCGTCTCGGTTTCATCTACATATAATTTATGTGAAAACGTGGTTCGCTTAAGATAGCTCAAAATCATTTCAAGATTTTCGGATACAAATAAGCTATATATATCCCTGTCTCCGCAATAAGCTGTATACATTAATAAAGAAATTGTATCTATCGAATATTTCTCTATACGTGTACACAAATCTGTCAGATTGATATTCGAAGCCAAATTCATAGAAGCATCCATATTATACAGCCAATCTGCTATCATTGCATATGCGTCCAGGTCGGACACATTTTTCGTATTCACCTCCTTTAACCGCTTAAACAATCGCATACTTAAAATATATATATCCGTTTGCGTCATATCAATTGCAGGAATACTATCTTTCAGATTTAACAAATATTGGATATTCTCATTTTTCGGCATTATTTCTCTCATTTGTTCCAAAGTCTGGACTGACTCATCTATTTCCCGAAACTGAGCAAATGGACACACTTCTGTGGCAATTACAAATAAACCACCTTGATTATTCGCTTCATTGAATAATTCTTCATTATTTCTAAAATACTGCATAACACAGCCTGAAAAAGTTCCCCTGATTGCTGACACAAAACATTTTAAATCTTCAAGGTTCCACCATTCATTAACCACATCCGAATAAAAACTTTCCTTATCAAACGCAAATTCAGGATAATGAGAAAAAAGTACAGAAAAGTCCTGTAAATCTACCAGCTTTGTAATGTTGTAAGCCGTTTCCTCCAATGGATAATACTCATGTAAATATTCTACAATATGCCGTGAGCGAACCGGATGTAATCCTTCAATATAATCCCCATCTCGGCTTATATGAACCAAAAATTCATCTGCCATACTTTTTAAGATTTGTCCAATATCATAAACCGTTCTCGGAGCTAAACTTCGCAACAGCTTTTTGTCGATAATCGAATACCGCATACATCCGCAAAACAAACCTGTCTTAATAATTCGAACTTAATGCTTCCGGTCTCATTTCTTCCTATTTCATACATTTGTGATGAAATACGTTCGGCAATCATTTCACCATGCGTTAACAGATACACATATTCTATCAGCAGTTTCTTATCCGCTATCTGGTTCCAGGCATGTTTCCAATCCTTTATCTTTGGATGTATATGTCCTGCCTTCTTCAAGGTGTTAAAAATAGCAGCCGCTTCTTCTTTAGAAAGCATTGGCTTTATGATATTCATGGAATGTATATTACTTAAATCACCTGCATAATTATACCAGTCGTTTTCTCGTGAAGTAATAAGAATTTTATAATTATATTTCACATCAGATTGCATTAACTGAACCAATTGATTCCACTCACTCAAATGCGCATCCAGATTATCTATTAAAATCAATGGTTTTTCACCCAGTCTGATTCTGGCATGAAAATATTCCACAATATGTCTCAGCGTTCCTCTATCACTGCAATTAATAAGCTGATACGGTGTGTATTCCTTTGCATACCATATTGTGTTTTCAATGCTAAGGTTGTTTTTCCCTGGCCGCTTGACGACTTTATAACCGTCACCATATAATTGTTTACTGATGTTCGTATATCCCTTTCAAGTAAAACTCGTGATACAGGCAGCCCCTTCACAATATCCATCGGTGTTGCTTTTTTACCTTCATAATAACTGGATTCTTGATCAGTTAATTCATCAAAATTTACTTTTTCTATCCAGCAATGAGCCGGATTTTCTGCTCCCTTACTTATATCGAATTTAACCAGTTCAATTTGATGTTTTAAATCATTTAATGATACTGCACTTCTTGTCTCCATCTTCTCAAAACAAAACATTTTGATGCTATTGGCAAACAGTTTGATATTGTCTGTTGTAATATCATAATTTTCAATCAGGGCCATCTCAACACGTTCTGCCAATACTGCTTTTTTATGTTTTCATACGATACCTTTGAAATGAAATCATCAAAATCAAGCTGATTCCAATTCCACTGAGGATTTTCATTTTTATCTCATCAACTGTGGCTTTCCAATATTGTAATTCATCTAAATCCAATATATTATTCACTAGCTTACTCAGATGCCCTTTTGCAACTGAAAAATCATACACTAATTTGAATGCTCTATTTTTATCAAGTAAATAGGCTTCTAAGAAATTCTTCAACACACTTTTCATAAAAAGAAGCATTCTGCTTGTTCTCAGAATATTTCAATTGAATATGCATTGTCTTATGTTCATCACTCGTACTCACAATTTTGTCAATATCTTCAATACCTTCCAAATTAAAGACTGTATTCTCATCTTTACATGACAGCATCAAATAGCATGAATACAAGAACTGGTAAGAATATCCCCTCAATGCAATCTGACCGCCATTTCTTGACTCCTGTAATTCCTCAATACTCACTTTTGGCTTCGGAATTGTCTTGGTTTTATCTATACTTTTTCTCTGTATTTTTTTTCTTCTTCGGCATTCCGGCACCTCCTATAACATTTTCCACACCGATTCTACCTTGTCTTCAGTATATCATTTTACATTTTCGTAAACGCTCAATATTCCAACGCTAGATTTTAATTAACGCTACAAAGCCATCATTTTTCCCTAGAAGTGCCTTTACCCAGTCACAATATAAAGTTCGCCGGCAGCTGTTATATCGCCTAGCATGAAAGCTCCGCAAGTATCTGGATTGTTTTAGCAAGAAGCAGTGGATCCGTTTCGTTTGAAATACGCAGATTCATTTTTCCAATCATTAACTCCATTACGGCTGTATCAGTATTTTTATTCATGTCAGTGGGAACCGAAATGGAATTCATCTCAATTTTTACAACTTCCTGATGAGACTGTTCATAAGTTGACAGCTGATTTTTCTTAGGAATATCTCCACAGCCATTCTTGCGGAGACACTTAACCCAGTTGTAAAAGGTGCCTGGATTAATGTCATTGTTTAAACACCACTGATGATCAGACAGTCCGCTTTTGCGGCATTCCATGGTCAGGCGGTATTGTTCTTCGACTGGTACTCTTGATGCTCTCATAGCTTTTACCTCATAATAATTAGAGCAAAATGCCAGCATCTAGCAAACATAAGTATAGTAGAATACTAGCATTTCCTGATACTTATTATGGGTTGATAATTAATTTGTTGCAATCCGTCGAATTATTTTGCGCTTACCAAAAGTGTAGTAAACCACTAACATTTTCTGATGCTTACTATGTGTGTATTGTTAAACCTGTCTGCACTTATCCAGCACGTCCAAGCCTAGTTAACAATATCCAAATTAATCCGCTATACTTAATTCTAGTATAGCGGATTAACATACAAAATACAATTTAAAGTTTATACTGAATTTGCATAATTTGCATAGAGCTAAACACCATAAGTACTTGTTTCTAATTACTTACAAACTTTATTAACCAACCTATTATAGATAACAAATAACAGATATCGTATACTTTGTTATTTATTAATATCACTCTATAATATAGGTGTTTCCCATTCTTCATAATTAATATGTAAAAAGCACTAACAGTTTTTGTGTAAACTATCTTTCCATCTTCTCCTGTTAACTTACAGCGAAATTTCATTCCATTTCTTCCCTCTGTAAGTTCAAATTGCATACGAGCTTTGTCATATCCTGCAACCCAACTCCATGCATAGAAATTCTTTCCATCTGTACTATACTGCCACTGGTATGATGTTACCCCATCGGCTTGTACATCTAGTGTTAATTTTTCTCCTATTTCTCCTTTAACATCCTGTGGTTGATTTTTTATTATAATTTCATTCTTTTTTTTTCTGCAGTTACTACATTTGTATACACTGTATTTCCATCTTCTCCAGTTATCTTACAGCGAAATTTCATACCTACCCTTCCTCTGAATTTAATGGTGCCTGACCCCACTGTGTCATGTTTCAGTGTAATGGTAAAGGACGATAGGCGGCAGTCCATCTTCACCTAAACAGAACAACCACAGGAAGTAATCTGCTTCGGGATTTTTCAGGAATTTTACATAATAGGTGTCTCCAACTCTTCCATATCAATTTTATATATTCCACAACTAGAAGAATAAAGAATTTTGCCATCATATCCTATCAATTTGCATTCTATATTTATTAGTTAATCTATAGTTATTTGTTAATGATATTGTCAATGTATCACTATCATATCCCGGAAAACTCTGTCCCAGTTCTTGCCATGTACTCTGTCCTGCACCGCAATACTCCCATCTGTAGCTTTTTACAGATGATGCCTTTACTGTAAATTTTACTGTATCTCCTATTTTTCCCACTGTACTTACCGGCTGGCTTGTTATCGTTGCTGGTTTAGCTTTTTCTATCTTCACAATATCTGTATATTTAACATTACCATCTGTTCCGACTAATTTACATCTATAACTATTTGTTAATCTATAGTTATTTGTTAATGATATTGTCAATGTATCACTATCATATCCCGGAAAACTCTGTCCCAGTTGTTGCCATGTCCTCTGTCCTGCACCGCAATACTCCCATCTGTAGCTTTTTACAGATGATGCCTTTACCGTAAATTTTACTGTATCTCCTATTTTTCCCACTGTACTTACCGGCTGGCTTGTTATCGTTACTGGTTTAGCTTTTTCTATCTTCACAATATCTGTATATTTAACATTACCATCTGTTCCGACTAATTTACATCTATAACTATTTGTTAATCTATAGTTATTTGTTAATGATATTGTCAATGTATCACTATCATATCCCGGAAAACTCTGTCCCAGTTCTTGCCATGTACTCTGTCCTGCACCGCAATACTCCCATCTGTAACTTTTTACAGATGATGCCTTTACTGTAAATTTTACTGTATCTCCTATTTTTCCCACTGTACTTACCGGCTGGCTTGTTATCGTTACTGGTTTAGCTTTTTCTATCTTCACAATATCTGTATATTTAACATTACCATCTGTTCCGACTAATTTACATCTATAACTATTTGTTAATCTATAGTTATTTGTTAATGATATTGTCAATGTATCACTATCATATCCCGGAAAACTCTGTCCCAGTTCTTGCCATGTACTCTGTCCTGCACCGCAATACTCCCATCTGTAACTTTTTACAGATGATGCCTTTACCGTAAATTTTACTGTATCTCCTATTTTTCCCACTGTACTTACCGGCTGGCTTGTTATCGTTACTGGTTTAGCTTTTTCTATCTTCACAATATCTGTATATTTAACATTACCATCTGCTCCGACTAATTTACATCTATAACTATTTGTTAATCTATAGTTATTTGTTAATGATATTGTTAATGTATCGCTATTGTATCCTGGAAAACTCTGTCCCAGTTCTTGCCATGTACTCTGTCCTGCACTGCAATATTCCCATTTATATATCTTTACATTAGTTGCATCTACAGTAAAATTTACTGTATCGCCTATATTTCCCAATATGTTTACAGGTTGTTCCTTTATTACACAAGGTAATGGTGTATAAATTTCCGCATTAACATTACAATGAACCAACAACGTGAATAATACCGCCAACATAACAATATATTTTTTCTTATTAAATTTTTTCATATTTCTTACTCACCCTTCCGTAAAGGATATTAATGTGTTATAAAACATACTGAATATCTTTTACTTTTCTAATCCATTTTCTTTTTCCTATAAATGTTTAATGTGTACAGCCTTTTCAAACACTAATTCATATATCATAACTTGTAATTACTCCTAAATACATAATATACTTAATGATATCGATATTCCCATAACTAAAACAGAACCAATTCCTATAGTATATTTATTAACAAACTTTCTAATATTAGCTGGTAATAGTTTGTTCTTCAAGAATTCAAATTCTCTACTAAATGATAAAAATAATGACGTTAAAAATAGTGCTAATAAAACAACTAAAATAGTTTTAATTATAAACCATATAATTTCACCCTCTTTTATATTTTCTGATACTAAATATGAAACTATAAATGTAAAACAAGAAATAATTGCATAATACAGGATCTTTTTTTACATAATAATTATATTTAATCTTGTATACATATCTAGCAATAATATAAAACCTTGAAAAACAAGTATATTAATGATGTAATAAATGTACCAATTAGAACACCATTTATTCCTAATTTATTTACCAGTGCGATTGACATAACTATATTTAACACTGCTGAAGTTATTATAATTGGTCTATCATACCTGAATAATTTGTAAATCACAAACACCTGTGATGGCAACTGTATTAAAAAAGTCAACATAAGATTAATTCCAAGCCATAACGCAGTTGAAAATGATAAGAGCATTCTCTCACCAAAAACAATTTTATAAATGGTTGTGCAAGAAGTGAAAAGCATATCATACAAAAATTACCTATGCAAAAATTCACACAAAAATAATTATCTGTCATTTTCAATCTATCATCTTTATCTTTTGTAGTACTAATATAGTTGCCAAATGTTGCCTGTAAAGAACTCAATACCTGAGTAACAACCGTGTTAAGCTGACCAGTAATTAATGTATAATTAGACAAATATCCTGTTAATAAAGAACCTTTCAGTGCAGAAATAATTATATTATCTGTACTGTAATAAACAACAGCTCAATTCTAGAAATAAAAACATCCTTAACATATTGAAAAATCTGTGGTTTATATTCCGTAACAGTATTTGTATCTGGTTTATTATTGATGTATTTATATTCTTTATTAACCTTAAGTGAAATGATTATATTTGAAATAATATTTTTAGCTATACCAATACTCAAATATATAATATAATTTGGAACTATAATCAATAAAATCAATTGAATTAAAGAAAAGACAAAATATGTCACTGTATCAACAATATTTGTCAAATATGATTTTTGATCTGCAATCAACAGTGTACGTTTATATGCCAGAAAATATGTTGAAACCGTACCAACTAAATTTATGTAAAAAAGTAATCTTAAATACCATATCCCACAGTTTGCATCAGGAATCAACGTTTTTAAAAAAACGATACAACTAAACCAACTCCGAGGACTATAAATCCTATTATTGAATACAGCTTCTTATATATATACATTATTGCTGTAATTTTCTTCTTATTATTCTCTGACAATGGTTTATATAAATAGCTTGTAATGGCAACACCAATTCCTAAATCTGCAAGATTCAACATTTGAAGTATATTAGCAAATACCGAATTATAGCCTAAATATTCAACACCTAAATAATCAATAAATAATTTTCGTGTAATAAAACCTATAAGCACCTGACATATTTGGCTTCCTAAAGCCACTATAGAATTGACATAAACAATTTTAGTTCTTTTTTCCATCTTTTTACTTTTTATTTCTTTCTTAATATTACCTTGCCAACATGTTTAATCTTATATATTATTGATTTCGATATGAGATTACTTTTTTGAGCTAAAATCCACTTTTTCTTTTCTTGTTCACTATACAGCCTATTTGACTGACATAATTTTGAACTAAAGAAATCCTTGAGTGTAACATTCAACCATTCTCCGTTTTGAGTTGTTCTATTTCTTACCTCTGCATAAGTTGGAGTATCTAAATCAGGAATTAATCCCCATGTTAAAAAAGCATGTCCATTATAACAGTGCGGAATAGAACAACAACCTACTGGTTTCTCAGGAAATGGCCTTTCAGGATTTTCAAATACATTACCAAGAGATTTTCCACAATAACACTGATTAGCCCTACCCGTAGATAAGTCTATGTATGCTGACCACGCTCCTGCATAACAAAACTTTTCTTGTTTTTTACCAAATATGCTTCTTTTAAATTTCCAAAAAGAAGAATCAAATTGTGACCATGTTTTTGAGTACTCTTTATCACTCAAATTAGTTAAATAATCTATGTTCTTTGTAGAATCATTCCTTGCAATAGTTATATGTGGCAATGCTCCAAAATTACTATACGAAAAATTTTTTAATTCCTCAATATATGGAATAAGCTCATCACTAGGTGTAACTTCTATATTAATTGAAGCTCCTTTACCCCAAAGCTGATTTGCATTTTTTGCAAAAACCTCGAGTAATTTCTTTTTCTTTAACTCCAAATAATGAAACGAACATTTAAATTCAACATGCTCAAGCATTTCTCTGGTAATTCCATAAACTTGTCTACCATATTTGTGATCGTCATGTTTGTGATAATCTCAACAAAATGTCCTTGCTTAACTAATTCTTTAACATATAAATCTAAATCTTTTAACAGCATGGTTTCTCCATCTGCACAAAAGTTGAAATATGCCAATCCTCCAAGTCTTTTTGGTGAACACGCTAAAGCTACCTGTTCTGGAGAATATTTCATTACAGGCTGTATCCCCTGATAATGTTCATCCCTCTGTGCCAAATAACAATAATGACATCGAAAATTACATATACTTAATGGAATTCTAAAAAAATAATTTTTTTAACTTTATTCGTATACAATCTAAGTTGCCTCCTAGTTTATCTCTTTAATAATGTTTAAAAAGTGGCTCAAAATCATCATATAAAATAGTTTTATCATAATAGTATTTTCTTTCAATATCTAATGTTTCAACTATAGATTTGAATTCATCTATATCATTAACATACTTTATATATTCATTATGCTTAAGCCAACCATACACGTTTTTCACCTTACCATTACTATTTCCAAATGCAATGCATGGTGTTGCTGTTATTGTTGCAAATATCATTCCATGTAATCTATCTGTTATGATAAGCTTTGCCTTTTAAACTGTTCAAGCTTATTTTTAACCTCTTTTTTTCCTCATTCCTTCAGATACCATATATGGAACTACCGTATCTATTTTGTTCATTTGCTCATTAGGATAATGTATTTTCAATATCTGCTGTATTTCAGCTAATTGTTCATCTGTTACATTTTTTTCCAAGTCAGATCTCATGCAAAAAAAGAATATCTTTTCTATTTTGTCCAGCAATATCCATATCTAATAATGTTACAATATCCGGAACCAAAACTGTCTCTACAGACGGAAAATACTTCTGCATAATCTCGTAACTTTGCTTTTCGCGAACAAAAAAGTCAAATTAGAATGCGCTGAATAAATTTTCTGCGCTTGCTTTAAATACTTTCTTCCTGATTCAGAAGTTAAATCATATGATACAGTCTGAGGAAAAATAATTATTTTGTTATCTTTAAAACAATTGATAATTCTTCTTACCCTTTCCTCTTCATTTGGCCATAAAGTTCCTAAAAAAATCCTCCTCCCGGAATAATTATACATTTATTCTTAGGAGTCAATTTTGCAAATAAATATTCCTTATAATCAATTGCAGATGCACTTAATTCATGTGTAGAAACTTTATTTTTAACTAATAGCTGTTTTTGTGTTAAAACAATAGCATGGTCTCCTAAATTTCCATGAGTCGGTGTATCAATAAGAACTGCTTTCTTTTCAAACATTAAACAATATTTGAGTAATGTCACTGTAAATTTACTATACCTTACAATTTTTCGTATAGCTCTTAACAAATTAGGAAAATAATACTTAATAAAATTCTTAATACTGTTTTGCCGTGCTTCAACAAAATAGACATCATAAAACCGTTTTTTTCGTATTCTTTATATATTGTCTTTCCTCATTTGTACATATAAATAAATTAATTCGTCCATTTAAATCAAAAAAATGCTGTCCTAATCGCTTTACAACATCGCAGTTTATATCAGATAATCCATTTTCCTGATAAAATCTAAATGTTTCACAAAATGCTTCTACTGAGTTAAATCTTTTAGGGCTTATTTTTGCAGACATAATACTGTTGTTTCGTTGTACATAGTTATATTTCTTAGTTTTTGAACAAACAATACGATTGCATGTGAAAAATAATTTGTACATTACAAAATTATCTTCATGTATCTTTCCTACCGGAAATCTTATATTCTCCCAACATTTTCTTGAATATAACTTATTCCAAACCACAACATAATATACTAAGTCATTTCCGCACCAATCTGCAAGAATTTGTCTAGAAGAAAAACAACAATCTTGTCCCATGGTATTTAAAGTTGTTATATTGCCATCAGTATCAACATACTCAAAATTACATATTGCCATTTGCGATTGAGTTTTAATTATTTTATCTAGAAGACACTCATACATATCAGATTCTATATAATCATCACTGTCAACAAATGCTATATATTCTCCTGTAGCTATATCCAAACCTGCATTGCGTGCATCAGATAATCCGCCATTTTTTTATGAATTACCTTAATTCGTTCATCTTTATTCGCCCAATCATCACACAACTGTGGACAATTATCCGGAGAACCATCATCCACCAAAATAATTTCTAGATTTGAATATGTCTGATTAATTACACTTTGTATACACTTATCAAGGTATTTTTCAACTTTATATACTGGTATGATTACACTAATTAAATTACATTTATCTTTTAACATATTACTATAAATTCCTATTTACTTACTCTCTTTATAAACGACAATCTAAAATAATTTCATTATTCTATATCATCAAATACTACAGGGATTAATCTACTAAACTCATTTAAAATAGATTTTGCAATCTCTCTCATCTGTGGATGCGCTTTATCAGATGTTCTCAATCTGAAGAAATGTCTCCATTCTCTTAAGTTCATTGTAACAACAATTTCTGTTTTAAGACTATTGGGCAAAACACTTCTTGCCTCCTGCGCACTCGCACCGCACAAAATCAATTTCATATATGTTTGCTCGACCTGTTTCATTGCTTCCTTCCACAAGCGATAGTTTTCATCATCCTCATCCCAAAAACAAGGTTTGATAAATGTAAGTTCCCCATCAAATTTATCTTTACTATAATTACAATATCTTGTACTTTCTTGACTATAGCTTGCTATTCTGTGACGAACTATCTCATGAGTAACACCTCTGTCACATATAATTCTTACAGTAATTTTTTCATGTTCAAGAACTGATTCATGTCCACTTTTTATAATATTTTTAACAAATTTTCGTGCTGATTCACTTGTTATCGAATTTTCACTCTTATAGCAAACCCTTCCACACAACTCTATTTTTCTAAGAATATCTTCACCTTTTATCTTGTCCATGATTTCAAAATTGGGTTCTATCACTCTCATCTGTACTATCCTCTCCTTCTCTCAATCTTCTATTAGATGCTATACATTTTGTTTTATTGTAAGTGCACTTTTCCTTCCTAAAAAGCTCTATTCTAAAAAGCATTATTAATACTAAAAGTCTTATCAACATATTCTGCACATCCTTGATAATCTGATTCTCTATAAAACATCGTATAAATACATATAACCGAATTTTCCAACTTGTTTTTCTCGATTGCTGATTTTACAGTATTGAATGTTACAATTGCATCGGTAATTAAAATAACTTTTTATCTTTTCAATCTCTAGGTCGATTTCCTGATGCGCATTTACATTTTTTTCTTTTTCAGGAACAATATATGTTAAAGGAGCTTGAAGCGTAAATGCAATTCTAGATGCCAATAATGTTCCTACTAAGTCAACACCAGCTATTATGTAATCATCATAACCACTGTTATTAATATGTTTTACAATAGCATTAACAATTTTATTTAAAATAACCTTTGTTTCCACCACTTCCAACGTATCAATCCAGTCTCTTGCACAGTATTCCTTTGTTAATAAAAAATGTCCTATTTTTATCAATGACCTATTATTAACTTCCATCGAAATTTCGTTTTCTAAATTTGTATCAATTATTATAGGAACATTATTTTTCTCTACAAAATTAGTTTTTTTTATCTTCTTTATCTTCTAATGATACAGGTTCTAAACTCCTCACATTTAATGATTTATCAATCTCTTTATTCAACGATTCAATTTCAGTAGTAATTACAATTTCTCTTATTGGAACATAATTGACAAGTTTTTTCCCCGTAAATGATATTTCTACCGCTTCTTTAAGTTCCTTATTAATCTTACTGTAAATTTCTACTAGCTGTCTCGCAATTGAAGTCTCTGTTTGACTTTCATCAAGTTTCTGTTGAACATAATCATCATCTACGACCAACACTATTTGTTTATCGTCATCTTCTTTTCTTTCGACAGACGAGATAAGATGCAATTTATGCCAAAACTCTAATGACTTTTCAAATCCCTTCCATACTTCCATTTGTTTTTCTTCTATTTCTGAACAATTTTGTTTATTCTTTATTATATTGTACTTTTGCTCTTGTTCTTCTAATTCTTGCTGAAGTTCACCTGTTCCAAGTCTTTCAACAGAAACATCTAGTTCATCGGCAAGTCTTAGTACACCTGCAAGAAATCTTGTCCTAATAATACCCAATCTAGCCTTATAATCCTGAAGTTTATGTGATTTTAGTCCATTATCACTTCCCTGAACTGACCTATCTTTTAAATTACTATGCGCTATTATAATTGCTTTTAGGGCTTTTATCTCATTTGCGCTTAAATCACTATTTTGACTTAATACACTTCGTGAATCCTTAAACTGCCGATCGATGTAATCCGCCGAATTTAGCGAATGATTGTCTCTTGCTCTATCGAGTCCATTTGACATTCCAATATCATGAAAAAGTACTGCTAAATTCATAATATACAATTCTCTCTCACTCAAACCATATTTTTCTGAATACACCAATTCCTCATCAAATAAAACTTCACTGATAATTTTATATATATCAAAACAATGATGATCAAAATCATGTAATGTAAATGCACTGTCACCTATAACCAAATTATCTGATATTTTTTCTCTATATCCTTCAACATTAGTCCAAAACTTATCAAAATATTCTTTTTTCATTTTAGAAATGCACTCAATCTGTTTATACTCTTCGTTCATTTCACTACCTCTTTTTCTATTTCAAAGTCCCCTGGTTCTCCAAAAATCTTGTATTTTATACCTAATTCTTTTGTATCAACAATAACATCCATATCTTTAATTAAATTAAAATTAATATTTTCCTTATATCTAGCTATTCCTGCTGAATACACCAAATATCCTCTTTTCGAATTAATTAAAGCACTAACTATCTTTAATTCAGTACCTGTACACATGAAATCAAATATATATGCATACTTTCTTTCTTCCTGTATACATTTGACCGAATCACAAAGCTCCATAGAATATTTCGGTCCTACCCCAATCAAATGCACTTCTTTTACATCTAACAAACCGCCTAATATATTTGCAATGATTGCTCCATTTTTACTTGAAGATACAAATGCATTTATTCTTTTACTTATAATATATGGATAAACCATTTCAGCTAAACAAAACATAATAAAATAGAAATTATCAACATTTAAAAACATTTTTTTTTTATATTAACATAATAATTTCCATATAATCCTGATGATTCTAACAAAATTGGTTTATTCTCATTCTCAACAAGGTCAAAAATAATTTCTATTATTTTGTCTTTTCTATATGAATTAATCAATTCACAAATATTACTAGACATCATAAAAACTTTTAATCCAGTTCCAAATCCGATAGATTCGCCTTCCCACTCTAAACCTTCTAAATCCTCTACCAAACGCTGCTTAACACTTCCAACATTCCCAACATTCACGAATACAATTTTGTCTATATATGGCTCTAAATCGCCAAACAATCTTGGATTATAAAACACAATATTTCTCATATCTAAAATTATGACTTTATTTTGATTTGAATTTATACACTCAAAAATTTCTTTAAACAAATTATCTGAAATCACATAATCTTTTGAATATCTGATTTTTTAGGATTTTCTTTTGCCGAATAAAAAAAAAGCATTATAGTCAATTGGAATAATTATATAATTTTTTTCATTAATAACAAACATACCCTATCTCCTTTCCAATGGAAGTTCTATCTCTATATGAACTCCCGAAAAGGAACGTTTCTTTTTATATTATATTTTTAAAATTATCATTTTTAAGTAATTCATTTTTAAGAAAACTTGTAAGTATCTTTGGTGTGAAAATAAGCTGCTCAGAGTTTGAATGTATCCTGACCTTGCCATTATACTCTAAAACTCTTCTTATAATATTATATAACCCATATACCTTACTTTCTTTTCTTTTGTATACACCACATAAAATAGCTTCAACCTCATCCTTACAATATAAATCAGAAGCTATTGTGTTTAAAAATCCACATCCAAAATCTGAAACTGAAATGTATATTTTTTTTAGCTGAATATTTTGCATGTAAAGTTGTAAATGAAAAACTGTGTGCATGTTGTTTACAATTCATTATTATTTCACTCAAAAACTCAGTAATATCATTCACATAATAAGTTTGATCTAAATCACTTCTAATACATTCAAATTTGTATAGATATTCATCGGCAAATGGTGCAATACACAATTCTACCCCTCTATTAATCTCATCTACCGTATTTTCAGTATCAAAATATAGCGTACCACAAATCGGATCTATTTTTTCCCGGTCAGACCACTATATGGAGAACTACAAAATTCAAATAATCCATATTTGTTTGCATAATGAAAAAACCTATTTCATTTAAATAATTTTTCACCTCACCAGAGTATGATGTATCTGGAAAATATATTTTCGAACATTACCATTTCTAATACCCAGTTCATATCCAAAGCACAACAAATTTGGGATAACAAGTGGTTCCACCTTAAATGTCCTAGAAAAATCTAAAATAATATCACTTTCTCTATACTCTATTTCATTTCTTATTGGCAAAACATGAGTATAGAATTCGTATGACGTTAAATCTCGAGGCATCTCTATAAAATAGCTTCTATCTTCCATTATTTTCCTCATTTTCTATATAATAAACTCAAGCGTTAATTATCAATTACAATACCTTACTAAAAATTTTATTTATTAACATCTTGTAATCCGTCAACTTCACTCAGCATCTGCAACGCACATTGTGTAAAACATAAACCTCTGCTTGTATAGGGAATCCATCCCCTAAAATAACAAAATATAAAGCATCTATTATACATACAACCCAGACAATATTTAAAAGATTCCCATTAAATTTTTCTGTTGATTTAATAAATACTGAGATTGCACTTAAAAGTAAACTGATTCCAGAGAATCCAGCTACAATCAAATCCTTAACCCATACTCCCCTTTTTAATGATTCTATATCCCTTTCCAACTCAAACTTTAAAAGCTTTTGTTCTTCCAAATCTAATTCATCTATTAGGTTTTTCATAATATTATACTTTTCTTTTCTTGTATACTTATATGTCTTTTCAGTTTTCTTCAGTGATTTTTTATTCTTAAAATATTATCATTCATTTTTCTTCCTTACCTTATTATCCTTTTCCATTCTATATAATAAAATACATCCTCTAATCGTAATCATTTCTTTTTAAATCTTTTAACATATTCTTTGTTAAATTAATTTCCCCCAATTAAACTCTACTTCCAATTAGTAACAATTTAATTTTATGTTTAACATCATAAGAAAATAAGTGTGAAAAATAACTAATATAATTTTTTTTTTAATATCATAATACAACCCATTATAGATTTCTGGGTTTTTGCTTACATACGGATTCTCTATATTTTCAACAGAAACACGAAAAATAGCAGCCTTAATACATCTCTTTTCCTTGTCTTGCATACCAAATAGGCTAAGCATTTTTTGCAAAGCATTTACATACTTTAATTTATTATTTTCATCAAACAATTTCTGAAAATTATTTGTAGCACTATTTATATTTTCCACGTAGCTATAGCCTGGTTCTTTTGATAAATAAATCTTTATATTCTTATTATCATTTAATATTTCAACGTTAAAATAACCATCTTCTAAATATGATAATTCTTCAGCGAACCTATGCCCTCCTATAAGTTCTTTTTTAAAGAACTTATTCCAAACACTTCCCATTACGCATGGATTACTAATAACATTATCAATTGCCTCAAAACTATTAATTATTCTTTCCTTTTTTACCGAACGTAATGTATGAGCACCATTATTAACTATATAAAGCGCCATATAAACAATATCAATTTCATACTGTTCAAATATTTTAGATACCTTTTTCAAACTATTTGGCTCATAATAATCATCTGCATCACAAAAGCCAATTATATCACCATCTGCTTTATCCAATCCTATATTTCTTGCATTCGATACTCCAGATAATTTGCTTTGATAATACTCGACACAATCATATTTACGCGATAGAATTTCACATACACTCGCTGAATCATCTGTTGATCCATTCTCAATCAAAATCACTTGTAAGCCAACATTTTGATTTACTATACTTTCTATGCATCTTGTAATCGTTGATTCCGCATTATGTACGGGTACAATAATAGAATATTTCATAGAATTTCCTTCGTTTATTTAAATAATTTTCCTTTACTTTGTAATTTTTGCTTGATAATCGACCATTTTCCTGTAGTAATCCATTCCCAATAATATGACCCTGTCATATAAATCTTACTCAAACGAATACCAATTTTTCCATCAATAGTGTTTCTTATTTTTACGCTCCTCGCTCTTCTTCTTTTCATGCGTTCATCAAGCCATGATGCATCATACCAATGTATAGTATAACTATTCTCTGTAACATTTAATTTTCCTGTCTCATATTCCATGGGGCAAAAATATTCTGATGGGTATATCATAATATCCGCAATTTTTTGAATAGTATTACAATCCTCAAAACCATGTTCCTTCAAAATATTTGTTATACGATCCACAACTGTTTCGTAATTATTACTTCCATCATTATTTAAAAAATGAGACCTATGATAATTTTCCAAAATTTCTTTGTATAAGCCAAGACCAGGCTCTGCCCCGAGACCTAAACCAGAATTACATTTATCAGATCTTTCACAGCCCATAAATGCACCATTTTTTATAATATCAGACATATCCTTTATGACTTCTACGTCAGTATCAAAGTAAAGTCCCCCATAAGTATATAAAATCCAAAAACGAGCATAATCACTAACAAATGCCCATTTTTTAGCTTCATACGCTTCCTTAACATATGTACAACAATTCAAATCAAAGTTACTTTCGTTCCATTCTTTTATTTTATAGTCAGGTAAATACACCTTCCAGGATTCTATGCATTTTTGTGCTAATTCTGGCAAAGGATTCCCCCAAACCAACAATAATGTATTATCTTAGGAATCATACTTTTTCCTCCTTTTTTAAATTTACTATCATACTATTTTTATTAAGTCCCAAGAAAAGAAAAACAAAATTTTTCCCAATGAAGTACATAGTTCCTTCATACATAGACCAAATAATAAATACAATTATTATAATTCCCCAAACTACTTCTTCTTTCTTTTTTACTTCTTTTAATATTATTTGAATTATATAAAAATAAGTTAAAAACCCAACAATACCATACTCTAGAAGTACCATAACCTGACCATTATCTAAGGAATAATATTGGTACTGATTCCAAATACTAGTATCTATTGCCTTTCCAAATATTGTAATCGGATAAACCAATAAACTTCTATATGCAAGACCAATTCTGCCATTAAAAAGCCATCATTAATGAGTCCTGATATAGTTGATGTTCCATTATCCCTAGCATAAATAAACATGCAAAAAATCAGTACTCCTAAAATTGCTACATATACAAAAGGCAGAAATTTCAATATTATTTTCTTGATAATATTCATTTTTGACATTCCTATAAGAATGATTGCAAAAATCCCCAAAAAAACGATGTTCTTCCTTTTGAAAGAACAAAAAGCGAAATCTCACACATCAATGAAACCATATAATGTCTAGTCTTTAACTTATCTTTATTTAAACATAAATATAGCAGAATAATTGATGTTCCTTGTGCCGCCAACATATTGGGATGAGTAAAGCCTAGTGACACTCCATCCGTAATATATGAACCCTTATTAATTTTCACCCCACCCATATCCAATACTCCTACCAAAGAGAAAATCACAATGATTCCAAACAGTATTGTCTCTTCTTTTAGTATCATTTTTAATATTATTTCCAGATAATTATTTGGCATAAGAATTATCGCTAACACTGTCATCAATAAACCTGAAAATCCGCTAGATACATAACATAAAATACCTATTAAAACTAAAAAACTGTTTCTTATCAACTCTTTATTCGAATATTTTCTGATAACGATATATATTATTGCCACAAGTAACGCACTATATTGAATTACATCATGAAATAGACTATTATTAACATTCGGAATTGATGTTGCCTCTAACATATACATTGCAATCAATAAAAAAATAAATATTTTATATAATGATTCTATATTAAATTTTACTCTCAAAGTATTCCTCCATATTTATTCAGCAATTTATATTATATTTCTTATTTTCAATACCAAAATAATCAAATTAAATAATCTAGCCTTTAAAAATTTTAATAATATATAATGATCAATTTGCAATTTTTCTTTTTACATCTAAAAGATACTTCAAATTATCCTCTAACATAGAATCATCTCTTATTTTTTTAAATACTGCCTTTGTTCATTAATTGATTTCCATTTATTATACCGTGACTGTGTAATTGCCCTTCCAGATGTTTGCAATACTTTTATTGCAAACAGTTCATCAAAATCATTCAAATTCCATTTATTCTTTTCTATCTCTATCTGGTCAAATATACGTTTGAATGTAAAATAATAATTGCTATCAAATTTAGCAGTCATTCCAGAGCCACATCTATAGTCATATAATGGTTCATTTAAATAAACAAATGTATTTGCATTAGAATAAAATTCCAACGATTGTAATGTATCTTCCCTGTACTCAATCTACCATATTCACTATAATCTTGCTTTATATCAATACAAATTCGTTTAACTATTTTCCCACACATACTAACCACACTATGTCCCATTAAATCTTCACGAAGGACTTTTTCCTTTGGTATCAAGCAATCTTTCTTATCCGAAAAAATATTCTCATATGCTATAGTTTTATTCTTTCCATCATAGCTATAATGATTAAAAATAATTACATCTGGATTTTCATATTTATTTATTATTCCTTGTACAGACGCAAGCATACCTTTCTCTAATAAATCATCTGAGTCACAATTAACAATAAACTCACCTGATGCCCTTTGAAATCCATATCGCCTTGTGGCTAACAGCCCCTGGTTTTCTTTATGAAAAGTCTTAACCAATGTTGGAAATTTAATCATATATTCATCACATATTTTACCGCTATTATCTGTAGAGCCATCATCTATTAATAGTATTTCACAGTCATTATTAATAGAATCTAACTGTTGTAATATAGACTGCATGCATTCATCCAAATATTTTTCTACATTATATACAGGAATCACTATACTGAATAACATATAACTTCACCTAAAATCTTTCTCTTTTTTAATCATAAAGGCCCAAATTAAAGATATATTCATCTATATATTTTCCACCATTCAATGCATAGCTAAATTTAGAACCTTGTGTTATTGAACTTATCAAATACTTACACTTAGACAGCAAAATCATCTTTACCAAATATCTTTGCCCACGTAATTTTTTGTTAACCTCTAAGACATTTGATTTACTAAGAACATCCTTTCCATCATAATTGTATATGAACGAATCATATGAAACCGTCCTTATAGACTTTCCAAATTTACTTACTAATGAATCATAGATTTCTCCATCTTCAGTAACTAAAAAAATCGGTGCATTATATTTATTAACAAACCTAATTATTTGTTCTTCCACCTGTCTAACGCTTGGTTGAATATATTCACCCGAAGGTTTCAGTCTAACATAGTCAGTTCCCCTAACATATACTCCTATACATTTATCAATATCTATGTTTTGTGCCTCAGCCTCAACTGCCTTTAAAAACTTCATTACTAAATCTAAGATTATTAAATAACAGATCATAACTCTTTTTTTTCAATTTCTTTGTCAAAGAAAATATCTTTTTCAAATAATCCTAATGGATTAATATTATTAAATGTCCATCCCGACAAATAAACATTCTTACACGAATAAACCTCTTCTTCAGTAATCTCTGATGGTTGCTCAAAAAATATTCCCACACATTATCTATCCCATTGTAATATTGAGTCATATAATTTTTCCAATCTACATATGGTATATAACCTTTTTGTTTTGCATAATCTATATATATCACCTGTTTATGAATTAAAGAAAGTAAACCCTCCACTCCATCCTGATAATCAGGTTTTATTAAATATATAATTTTATTCTCATTATATTCTCCAAAACTCTTTTTTCTTTTGTAGGACATCCCTTCTAGCTATACAATAATATAAATATTTAAGTTTATATCCCCAAAATCTATGTTTACGTTGAAATTTTAATCCATTCGGCATAATCTAATTTCTTCCATTTTTCTTTTTTATACTTAAACAACATTTTAATTTCTAAATTATTACCAGTTATATGATTAACTACTAAAAAGCAATATTTCTATACTCCTCTCTATAATTAAAGAATATAGTGAATTATGTCCTCTAATTCAGAACAAAACTTCTCATTATTACCACTCATCCCATGCCCCATTCCTGCAGCAATCTGGTCGTAATCCATAATAATCTCTTCTAATTTTCCACTATCTTCCACCGGAATAATTGTTCCCATTCTCTCAGCAACATTTCTCGCAAATTCTACTTGATGATCATTCACATGCTCATCAAACTTATGCTGTCTCGGAACCACAATTGGCACTTTTCCAATCTGAAGTGGCATAATAAAACTAGCTGGTCCACCATGTGTGATTACAATTCTTGCATCCTCAACATTATTTATCATCTGCTGATAAGGAATGAGCTTACTCCACTCACAATACTTAGGTTCATAAGTACTGAAGCCTGTCTGCATAATTACATCTTCCTGAATTACACCATCTCTTTTTTAGTTCATCGACTTTCTTAATCAGCCTGTTAAATGGCTGCTCGTGTGTCCCAACTGTTACGAATATCATCTTTTTCTCCTCTAAAAGATACTGCCCAAATTGATAGCTTTTGGATAAACTTTCTTTTGTTCTTCCCACTGCACAATAAACTTATCAACTATTGGATATACCATTTTTCCAGTCATTGTTGGTTTATCTATACGGTCAAACACTTCTATATAAACCAGTTTCGCTCCAAATAATTTTCCTAAGTAGAAAAATGGGACAGCCACAGCCGCACCGCTTGAGATAATCACATCCGGTTTTTCTTTTCTTAAAACCTTCCAGGCTATTTTTGTATTTTTGATTAATGCCTTCAAACTTCTGTTTGTCGGATAATAGCAAGGATACATTTTTTCTCCTTCAAGAATGCTGCGTGCATCTTCTTTGTCAAAGGTTACCCAAAATCTGTCTTTATCTTTCCAGAATGGTTTGAGCATATACAAATGTGTAAGATGACCTCCTGATGAACCCACAAGACATATTTTATATTATTTTTATTAGCTTTTCTTTTCATCTTTATACTGCTCCCTCATTTTTCAACACTCCAACTGCAGTCTGAAGAATAATCTTAATATCCCCTTTTACACTCCACTCCTCGATATACTGGGTATCCAGCTTTACCACTTCCTCGAAGTCCGTGATATTACTCCTTCCACTCACCTGCCACAGTCCGGTCAGTCCCGGCCTGAATGACATTCTTGCTCTGTGGTGTGGTTCATACTTCTCCCACTCGTCGAGTGTCGGTGGTCGTGTTCCTACCAGACTCATATCACCTTTGAGGATGTTCCAAAACTGCGGCAGCTCATCTATTGATGTCTTCCTGATAAACTGTCCTATGCCTGTTTTCTTTGTTCCATCCGGCAGTATCTTATTGCCTATGATTCTTGGGTCGAAGTCCATCTTGAACATCATTCCGTCGCTCACCTTGTTTTGTGCCATGAGTTCCTTCTTTCGCTCCTCGGCATCCATGTACATGCTTCTGAATTTGTACATCTTGAACTTTCTTCCGTTTCTACCGATTCGCTCCTGTGCGAAGAAAAAAATCGGTCCGGTGATGCGATATATATTGCCGGTCCCACAAATATCGTCACTATCAAAGTGATGATGCATCCGACCAGTCCTCCGAGTATGTCCATGCCTCTTTTTTGCAAGAAGCTGTGTGGTGCTCGCATAATTCATGCTGGCTGTGATGACTGTGTAGTCACCGATTTTTTCTATCTGATTAAAGCTGCCTGCCATGGCTTTGTTTTTGGTGATGCCTCTGTGAACAACTATTCCCATCTCCAGGAATATGTCTGCCATTTCGTAGGGATATTTGCTCTCCGCACATGGTGGGATAAGCACCTCATCCACCCATTCCTCACAGGCGTAGTCCACTATCCCGTCATGGTTTGCTACGATTGGTATTTCGCATATTATTTTGCCCTTCAGGTCGGCATCTGTTGCCGCTGCCACTATCTGTGTGTATCCAAAGCCATTTTTCTTTAGTCCGTGAAATGTCTCCTCAAGGAGCTTTTCCGGTGCTATGACAAAGAGTGATTTTTTCGATGAAGCGAAGTTTCTTTTTTTTGATAATTTTCTTTAATACTACTCTGCCTAAGTACGACACGAGAATATATATTGGAATCATGATGTAGTAAGACATACGCGAATATATCTCGCCCATCTGTGTGGTAAACAGGAAGAAGGTTGTTATTATTTCTACAAGTGCCACATGCTTACATGTAGCTATGAGCTCATCGAGATAGCCGCGCTTCAATACATTTTTGAAGGCATCGGATACTATTTCCACGAAGAAATCTATGAGCAGAAATGCTACTGCCAGTATCCTGTAGTCTTTATCTATGTATGGATTGCCAGGTCCAAAGCGCCATATGTATGAGACTATGAATGCTATCTGCATACACAGGACATCTAAGAGCATAAAGTCTATATGCTTTGTCCAGCCTCTTCCTTTCTTTCTGTACATTTTTTCTGTGTCTCCCTGTATTTCTTGATTACCCTATTTCCAGTTCATCCCTATACTGTCGAGCCTTGCTATGCGCTCTGTGTCGAGCACCATGCCGCTGGCGTTAGGGTTTTTTTTTTGCATCTGATATTTGATATCCAGCGTCCCAGCTTCACTCCGTCTGTGGAGTATGATACTGGTACGTCCAGATTGCCGTTTTTCTCGTAATATGTTTTTGCAAGCTCAAACTTTCTGTTCCACTGTATAGCGGTCTTGCTTTCTGACCTGTAGCCTATGCTCTGCAGGCGCTGTAGCTGCTCGTCTGTCATTGAGCGGCTATTAGTCTGGTTTGACAGCCATCGTCCAAGCGGTATACCGTCTGCTGTAACGTACTTTGCAGGCACTTCGAGGTTTCCATGCTCCTTGTAGTAGGCCTTGGCTGCACTGTAGTACTCTTCCCACTTCTGCTTGTTGTGGTCCCATATCATGCCAAGCTCCTCGAGTGCTTTTCTCTGCTCATCGGTGAGTGCCTGCTCTATGCCATACTTTTTCACCTTGAAGCGCATGTTATTGATCCATGAGCCGAGCCTAAAGCCTGTAGGCGATACGTATTTGGCCTTGATATCCAGATTGCCGTAGGTATTGCGGTAGCATTTCAGCTCTTCAAGTACCTCCTGCCAGCTTGAGTCCGTGACATCCCATATCATGCCTATGTCATTTAGCTTTTGTATCTTTTCCCAGGTGAGATTTCCGGATATATTGCCTGACTTCACACGCCTCTGGGTGTTTATCCATGCTCCCAGTGTGAGTCCTGACTCAGTGACATAGCTCTTTGATATCTTGAGATTTCCATTTTCCTCATACCACTGCTTTGCTGCCTCATAGTATGTATCCCATGCGCTTCCCAGATTTTCCTGCAGGCGCATGAATATTTCCCTACTGTCCTTGGTCTCGTCTATAATGCGGAACCTATCGTCAAAGTGCTCTCTTGGTGAGTGAGTGTCCGGATACAGTAAAAATGCTTCCTGCATCTCGTTTTCAGGCAGTCTATACAGTAGAGGCTGTCGAAGTTGTTGACCAGGTCAAATATGACCGGTTGGTTTTTGCTTCCTGCTGACAGTGCTCTGCCTATCTGCTGCAGATAGATGATTGGCGACACTGTAGGGCGAAGCAGTATTACTCCGTCCACATCGTCCACATGTATGCCCTCATTCAGCATGTCTATGCAGTAGAGGAGCTTTAGGTGGCTTCCTGTGTCCTTTTTGAATTCGGCAAAAGCTTTGCTGGTCGACGCATCGTTGTAGTACGCTGTGTATATGTGTGGCTTTTTGTCCACCTTGCTAAACCAGTCGGCAGCCTGCGACTTCATCTCGTCCATATGCTCCCTGCCCGAGCAGAATACTATGTATTTGCCATCCGGCTTTGTCATCTGTCTGGCAAAGACCTCTGTGAGGCCGTCTGCCTGCTCGAGTGCACGCTTTAGCTGCTCTAGAAGCTTTTCGTTTTCCGATACAAGTCCCGGATTTAATAAGCCCTCGATTCGTTTTTTTCAGTTGTTCGAGTTCTTTCTTGTATGAATACATGGCTATGACATATTTAGGCTCCGGAAGTATTTCCTCACGATTGCCTCTCCGAGTGTCATCTCTGAGGCTATGTTGCCCTCAAAGAGCTCCTCTGCCATATTGCGCTGGTTGTCCAGATAGCGTATGTTTGTCGCTGAGAGCCCCAGGCGCTTTGCCTTCGGATATGCTTCCAGAAGCTTTTTCACACTCTTGCCCCACTCTGCGGCTCCACAACGGTGGAACTCATCGAGTATGATATAGTCAGGGTGCAGGGTGTCTATGCTGTCCTCATGCTTCATGAGCTTGCTGTATGACATGTATTCTATATTCGAGAACTGTGTGTCTATATTCTCAAGCTGTGTCTTGTAGATGTACTCACTTGGTGATAACCATAGAAAGTGTTTGTGTGGATGCTGCTCAACGAGCTTGAAAGCTATCATCGACTTGCCCGTGCCGGTCGGATGGATGACGGCTGCCATCTGCTTTTCCTCCAGCATGGTCTCGACTGCTCTGTATGCATCTTCGTTGTGCTTGTAAAGATGTATGCTCATTTGCTGCCTCCGGGTGAAACACTACATTAAAAGGGAGGTTGGATTTCGCAGATTATTACAATCTGCGAAATCCAACCTCCCTTATGTATAAAATAAGCATTTTATATAAATATGACCATTTTTCTGACCATTTATGGGATAACTATAGAATTGATTGCGGAGCGCTTGGTCTCCAGATTTGATGCACATAGCGATTCAATGTAATATTTACATTGAATGTCCAAGAATCTCACTTACACTCTTAGCGTCAGCCCCACTGCTGATACAGTTTGTGGCAAAGGTATGGCGCAGAGCATGAAAGTGAGTATTCCCGATACCTGCTTCTCTTAAATAGATATGAAATCTATTCTGATAAGTGCGAGGATCCATAGGCTGATTTTTCTTTAGAAAATAAGAGTCACCTTTTATTGAAGTGTTATAATAATCTGACAGCTTGTCATATATAAAGTCCGGATAGGAATCTCACGAAGTGAATTTGAAGTCTTTGGTGAATCTATATATAAAGAAGTCTTTCTCGTGGCTGTTTGGTTATTTTGTGATGAACCGGATGTGTATACCGTATCTACCGGAAGTCTCTGCACTGTGCGATTGACATGCAGAGTACGACTAATCATGTCGATATCTTCCCATTTCAGGGCACAAATTTCTCCTAAACGCAGCCCCATAAAAAGGCACAATAAAATACCGAGCTTATAGATATCAAGCTCGGAAAGAAGATACTCGGTTAGCTTTTGCTGGTCTGTTGTATTGATTGTATTTATGTTATTTGAGGATGTGACGGATGAACGTTTTGCCCGGTACGACAGATGAATTTCTCCGGTGCCATATGTGGCAGCTCCATATGCAAGGATTGAATTGAATATACAAAGTATGCTCTTTGTAACGCTCTCACCGGCTGTCTCAGGCAATTTCTTGAGTATTTCATTCTGATTTAACTGATCTATGACACTTTCTCCCCAGTTTGGTTTGATATATTTATTGTATATAGTAGAATATTTTTGAATGGTAGAGCACTTCCGGCTGGATGCTATACTTTCAAGCCATTTCTCCGCGACTGCTTTTACGGTGATAGCGGGTTGCTTTGGAGCTGCTGTTTGATTAAGTGAAGCAACTTTTGCTGTAAGCAGCCTTTCTGTTACTTCCTTATAGCTGTGGCCGTATACTGATTTGCACTTTTTACTGCCGGCTGTGTCTACTATGTAGTAGCGCCCCTCCCAGCGTCCGTCGGCTCTCTTTCTGATGTTGGTTCCTCTTCTTGACATAATGTATGCCTCCTTGTGATTATTTATTTCAATAGAAGAGGAACGAAATACTTAATATTTATCTGTTTTCCATATGTCTTTACCATTTTGGAATGCTCTCAGCTTTGTGAGTTTCTTTTCATATAATGCTTGTAGCCCTGGGATACGCATATGACGTTCGATTAAATCTTTTTATACAAACTAAAATCCATTTCTGCTTTATCAATATTTACAATATTTCTATCCTTTACATATGATAGAAGCCGTACTTCTTTAGAAATAAAAGAATGTGTCTTTATCTCATCAATACGAATTGAACCAAGATGCTCGTATGGAATATTATAGAACATAGAATTACCGGAATCATATATAGGTGCAAATCCAAGTATTTCTAATGTGTCAGGATTTCTGACTATAGAAATATTATTCATGTGTCTGTCGGTATTTGAAATGAGATAGTCAGTCATTATTTCATAATCCATAAAATAATCAAACTCTTCTTCTTTTTATTCCCAAACCAAGACAGACCTTTTTCAATGGATAATAATATGATTCATTTTGTTTAAGCTTGACTGATTGCAATAATTCCCATGCACTGATACATTCCAGATTTTCTGAGCAAAAAATCATATGAAAGACATCCAAGTCCTTCAATTCCACCTTCTTCTGTTAACAATGTGGGAGTGTATACTGTGAAATTTTCAAATTTTTGTTTTCTATGAAGTTCTGTTGCAAATAGTTCGTTTATACTTTGCTGGTATGATTCTCCATAATTACCTTTAATCATATATCTGCGGCCTGAAGTGTCAATACACCATTTTTTCTGAAGTTCTCCCTGTGAAGCAGCGCAGTTAAATTTTGTTTTCTTCCTTAAATCAAGTAAATTGTCCTTGTTTAGTGTTATTTCACCAAATGTATCTACGAAATCATTTGTAAACAGATTTACATCTTTCCATTCGATATCTTCACCACGAGGTTTAATCCAATAACAATCTGACAAACTTAAGGCCAAATTATCTACCAAAGCACTGTTTGTTGAAGAATATCCAAGTCTTTGCAGGGCAGTCTTAGCTCCGTGCCTCGTCTTAGGAATAGCTCTGTCCTTCCACCAATCATGAAATTTCATATCATTCATCTGTCCACCTATAGGAAAGTGGGCAAGAGCTGCTTCATTTTTCTGTAATTTCCGAGAGCTCCACCTTCTGTCAGCTCCATCAGGCAAACAGGTATATCTTTATGCATTAAATAGTATTCTTTAGCTATTTTCTTCGCCATATATTAACTCCATATAATATCTTCTGTTTTATCAAGTCTACAGTCACGATTAAATTTATCAACTATTTCATAATAGGATTCAAATAAATCAGCCACATATAATGAAAGATTTTTTTCCTTAACACCATCAAGATCTTCACCTATCTTGATTTTTGTACCTATTGAATCAATTAAATACCCAGCGTCTCTGTTATAATAATAAATCTTACCGTTATTATCTTCAATTTTACACATATTATCATTATCTATCGGTAACTGGTTGGCAATCAATTTTATAATATACGGCGTTGGCGAGCTTTCTCCCTGCTCCCATTTTTGCAATGTACTTATTGGTATATTGAACATCTTTGAAAAACTACGTTGCGAAAGGCCGGTAGTATTTCGTATTTCCTTAATGTTCATAATAACAAACCTCCCATAAAAAATATATCCAATTTGGTTACTTTTTTTTTTTGTTATTATACCCAAATCGGATATATAATGTCAATATAATTTAATTTATTTCTGACCACAATTTTGACCATCTAAAAATAAAAAATATATAAAATACATCCCAATATTCCCTTAAAATTGTAAAAAGATACAAAAAAAGATACAATAGTTGACATAAAACGACATAAGTTTTATTATAAATCTAGTGTTTTTAACCGAGGTGATTTTCGCAGATTGTAATAATCTGCGAATTTTTTATTATATTCTTTCTGATTAGGCATTAGCAAAAAAACACCTCCATTGCACTGCAATAGAGGTGTTTTCTTGCATCTTTACTCTTCAATCATCGACAGACGTTCCTTAGCCATCTTAATGTCTTCATCTGACGAATTAAGCATTTATATCGTTTTTTCCTCAGCACTTAGTTCTGGCAGAAATAATTATATAATAATAGCTCCATCCAATGCAATAGCCCAAATGTCATTAAAAAAGAGCGGGCCGGCGAATGGGAAGTTCGCCGGCCCAGATTTACACTAGAGCAAAGTTTATACTTTGCGGAGATAAAATATATTTATAGAAAACCAAATATTTGGTGATCTATCATTTTGTTTTGTGGTCATTCCTGTTGTCGCGACCACATGCAAATATTTATAGAAATGTTTAAATATCTGCGAATAACGAATTAGTCATTATAGTTTCTGCATATTGTGCTTATACCGCTGCAAGCTTCTTTCCAAGCTCCTCGCAGGCTGTCTTTGCATCATCGTCCGGTGCATCCTGGCAGATAACACCCTCGCCGCCTACCACTGTAGCTCCGGCTGCTGTCATTCGCTCTACCCAGTCGCGCATCCACTCGCCATCGCCCCATCCGTATGAACCGAACAGACCGATAGTCTTGCCTGCCACGCAACCCTCAAGCTCTGTGACAAACGGCTCCATCTCGCCCTCCTCAAGTACCTCTGCACCCATTGCAGCATCCGAGTGCGAATGCTGTCTCTGATTTAAGCTCATCTATTGAAGCACTGCTTACGAATACGATTTCTGCTTCCTTTCCGGCATCTGTGACGCCCTTTGCAACTGCCTCTGCCATTGCTGCTGTATTGCCTGACTGTGACCAATAAACTACACTGATTTTGCTCATTTTAATTCCTCCTATACCGCTATCTGCTGCGGTTCTTCGTTATATATTTCCAGTATCAGCCTCATATCTATATCCCTCGGCCAATAGCTGTATGACACTTTCCTTCGCCTTTTCAAAATCCTCAAACATCTTCTTTTTTTGAGTGGTACGTTGCGGTACACCTTCCAGTATCCTGAATACAGGCAGCCGCATCCGTTATGCTCTATAAAGCCTCTCACATCCTCTATCGGATATCCAAGCAAAAGCCCCATCTCATGCGGAAACTGCTTGTGTTCGTCATTCAGATATGCTTCGTAGTGTTTTTTGAATCTAAGCAATATCTTGCCGAATGAAAAATCCTCATATCCCGCTTTCTTTAGTATGTCCAAAGCCTCTGAATTATTCAGATATGCTTCTAAGAGGCTCCTGCGGAATAAGAGGAAGGCGGTTTTCTCATCCCTTGCTGCAAGTCTGAAATGCGATATCCCGGAAGCTCTCAAAATCACTCTCATGGCACTCTCAGCAGCGCTGTCTATCATGAGCATATTTGAAATTCTCGCTCCTGTAATTAGCGGGGCACACTGGAGGGCAAGCTGCATTTCCACGCTCTTTAAATCCATGCTCATAGCAATCTGAAATACTTCCTGGCACATTTTGGCTCCTTTCTTGTTAGTTATTTCTAACCTGAGTTAAATATATCTTACTTGCACCTATATGTCAAGTATTTTTTTCATTTTTGGGTATAAAAAACACACTAAGATTTTTTTCTTAGTGTGCCTCTATAATTAAAATAATTTTAAATATTCGCTCGGTAGAACTGCTTTTATCTCTGATGACGTGAAATCTGCAATATTTCTTGTTACGATATAATCTACTCCGCATCTCTTTGCACATTCCATTTGTAGGCAATCTTCAAAATCACTAAATTTTTTCATTTGAAAGAGCTGATATAAGCTTGAATTTATCTATCCCTTCAACTTCAAATATAGTACATAAATTGGACAATATTTCTCTACGCTCTTTATCGTAAAGTCCTTCCTTAATATAAAAAACATATTCGAAATAGAATGTGCTGCAATATAACCTTTAACACTCCCATCAATACATGAAAAAATAACTCTCATTGCATCATCAAAAAATGGTTCTCTTTCAAGAATATAATCAATTAATACATTTGTATCAATCAAAATCTTACTTACCATACTTTTTTCTTCCCTATAAGTTGCTAATTCAGCAGCATCATCAACAACGGTTCCTTTTTTTTCGCAATTTTTCAAGTCTTGCAAATGCAGCCTTCTTTTTCCCTATTTGAATCATCATATAATCCATTTACACCCTGCATAATCTGTATCACAAATGATAATTTATCTTCCGGTATTTTTTCAAGTTCCATTATGGCGCTCTGTCTAAGTGCTGTCATTATATATCCCCCTCTTTCCAATTAATTAATCGGTTATATCCTTTTTATATAGTATAGCGGATTTTTGTAAAAAATGCAATTACTGTAACATAATACACAAAAAGCACCCCACCAAAATGGTGGGGTGCTCCATAAAACCAGGCTTATGACACCTGCACTCTATACATATTTTTGCGGTCAATCGCTCCAATCTCTTCGAGCGTATTGATCATCCGATACACCGTAGCAGTCCCGATAGAGTGGTCTATCTTCGACGCCCGGTAATAAATCTCTTTGCAGCTTCCGCACTCGCCCTCGAGGATTACATCAAGTAAAATAAGTCTCTGCTTTGTAATCCTGCATCCGCTGTCCTTTAGCTTGCCAACGATTACCTCTTTTTTTGCTCTATTGCTTCTTTCGACATACATCCTCCTATCGTTACCGATGCCTGGATTAATGACAGCCCTTACAATGGCTGCAGTCCATTCCACACTGCAGGCTCTTGCCTGCTTTCTTTGATTTGATTATAGTCCTGATTACAAGTGCAACTATCACTACGAGAATTGCAATTACAATGATATCAGCCAGCATGTCATCATCTCCTATTCACTACAAATGCTATTAAATATGCTTCTACATTATTTCTTTTCTTTGAAAAATCCTATTATTATCTTTACGGCAAGCCCCAGCAGGCATAGAAGAACTATGACTGCTATGAGGTCTGCTGTGTTAAATTCCAGGTTTATTCTCATTTAAACTCCTGCTATACATTTGATGCTGCAAATGAAGTGCTCTTTGCTGTTGCCTTATTAGGGTCTTTTCTAAATAATAAGTATAATACACCGGCAAGGAGTACGAATGCAACTACTGTCCAGAAGTTGAAGGCTACCTCACCTATGCAAAGTCCCACAATCTGGTAGAACATAAGTGTTACACAGTAAGCTGATACGTTCTGGAATATGATTGTAAACCAGAAGAACTTACGGTTGTTAAGCTCTTTTGCGGTTGTTGAGATAGCTGCAAGACATGGTGAGTCAAACAGGTTGAACAGCAGGAATGATACTGCTACCATTGTTGTTGGGAAGAATGCTGCAAACTGATCATGCATGTTTACTGCATACTCTTCCACCTCTCCAAGTCCTGCGAGTACACCCATTGTTGAAACGATACCCTCTTTTGCTACAAAGCCTGAAAGTGATGATGCTACTGCCTGCCATGTATCGAATCCAAGTGGTGCAAAGATAACTGCGATTGCAGATCCGATTACTGCAAGTAAGCTGTTTTCTGTGTCCACAAGTCCGAATGCGCCAGCCTGGATGCCGAAGCTTGAAAGGAACCACATAACTGCACAGCAGAGGAAGAGGATTGTTCCGGCCTTCTTGAGGAATGCCCATACTCTCTCCCATACGTGTAACAGCACACCCTTTACTGAAGGGATATGATACTGTGGGAGCTCCATTACGAACGGTGCAGGCTCGCCTGCAAATGCTCTTGTTTTCTTTAAAATGATACAGTAGATGATTGTGAGGCCGATTCCTGCAAAGTACATAAGAGGTGCCATCCACCAGCAGCCGTCACCCATGATAAAGCCTGCGATAAGTGCAATAACCGGAAGCTTTGCTCCACATGGGATATTTGTTACTGTCATCATTGTCATACGACGGTCTTTTTCGTTCTCTATAGTACGTGTTGCCATGATTCCCGGTACTCCACATCCTGATCCGATAAGGAATGGGATGAAGGACTTTCCTGAGAGACCGAATCTACGGAAGATTCTGTCCATGATGAAGGCTACTCGTGCCATGTATCCGCAGTCCTCAAGGATTGAGAGGAATAAGAATACGATAGCCATCTGTGGTGCAAATCCGATAGGTGCACCAAGACCTCCGATGATACCGTCAACTACAAGTGATACAAGCCATTCAGAGCAGCCTACATTTTCCATGAATGTCTGTACTGCCGGCTGAATCCACTCACCAAAGAGTGTGTCGTTTGTCCAGTCTGTTACAATTCCACCGAGTGATGATACTGCAACATAATATACAGCCCACATAATGAGTGCGAAAATAGGCAGTGCTAAAAATCTGTTTGTAACAATCTTATCAATTTTGTCTGATACTGTCTCTTTTCCGGCGCGTGCCTTCTTTACACATGAGCCGATGATTGAAGATATGTACTGATATCTCTCGTTTGTGATGATACTCTCTGTGTCATCATCGTATTTGTCCTCGAGAGCTTTAATCTCTGCGTCTACATTTGGAGCACTCTTTAATACCTCAGAAATCTTTGAGTCACGCTCTAAAAGCTTGATTGCAAAGAATCTCTTCTGATTCTCTGCTACTGCAAGACCAAGCTTATCCTCGATGCCTGCGATTGTGCTCTCCACATCATCTGCGAAGTGATGTACCCTCTGAACGGATTTACCTGACTTTGCAATCTCGATAGCCTTCTCTGCAGTCTCCTTGATTCCTGTCTTCTTTAAAGCTGAAATCTCAACAACCTCACAGCCGAGCTTCTCTCCAAGTGCTTTGATATTGATTTTGTCTCCGTTTTTCCTTACAATGTCCATCATATTGATAGCCATAAGTACAGGAATACCAAGCTCGATAATCTGTGTTGTCAGATACAGGTTACGCTCGATATTGGTTCCGTCCACGATATTGATAATCGCATCCGGCTGCTCTCCGATTAAGTAATTTCTTGCAACAACCTCCTCGAGAGTGTATGGAGAAAGTGAGTAGATACCAGGTAAATCCACCAGGTCTACATCCTTGTGACCGATAAGCTTTCCCTCTTTTTTTCTCAACTGTAACACCAGGCCAGTTACCAACATACTGGTTGGCACCTGTTAAGGCATTGAACAGTGTTGTTTTTCCGCAGTTCGGGTTTCCTGCGAGAGCAATTTTTACTGCCATGTTTTAATCTCCTTATTTCTGTTTGCTCTTTCTTCCTATAGTTCGCATCCGCTAACCTATAGTCGAAAAAAAATTTACTCTACTTCTATCATAGAGGCATCATCTTTACGAAGTGATAGCTCATAGCCTCTCACTGTCACCTCTACCGGATCTCCAAGCGGTGCCACCTTGCGGATAAATATCTCAACACCCTTAGTAATTCCCATATCCATGATACGTCTCTTGACTGCGCCCTGGCCTGTGAGCTTGACAACCTTGACTGTCTCGCCTACTTTGGCTTGCTTTAATGTCTTCATGCTGACTACTCCTTTTTAATTTTATTGTTGTTTAAAAAATTTATATAAACGTTTGCATAATATCATATACAAAGTCGTTTAAATCTTAAATGATTACAGCTTATACAGCACATTGCTGCATGTGTTATATGTGTTATATATGTCATACATGCTATATCCATGCTTGTTACATATGTTATATCAGACCATGATCTTATTTGCCATGTCCTTGCCGATTGCTACTCTGGCGCCCTTTACATTGACTATCATATTGCCGGCTATCTCTGAGATGACAGTCACCTCTCCGCCTACTACAAAGCCCAGCTTCTCAAGGAAAGATCTCACCTCTTCCTTTCCGCCGATTTTCTTGATTATCTGTGCCTCCCCGGCACCACTCATTGATAATGGCATCATATTTACCTCTTTTCACGTCTTTTCTTCACGACTTTAATGATAAAAAACATCATTTGGTAGCTCTTACGGCTGTTAGTATACTCTAACGCCGCTTAGATGTCAATAATATTTTTTAGATTTTTCTTACTTTTTCAGTTGTGGCTAATAGGGCGGGTCCACGTGAGCACCGGGAAACCGGTGCAATACGACCATAATAACTTCCATCTCAACGCAAAGTACGCGCGCCCCGGGCACCGGTGGCGCACACATACTCTCCTTCAGGCGCATAGCGAAACAGTTTAGATACTGTTAGAATTATGCCCACGAAACGCAGAAACGCTCCTGCAAGGACGCAGGAGCGAGGAGAACCGCGCCATGGACGGCGCGTTTCGACGGTTTCGTCAAGCATAGAAACCCTAAAACGCATAATTCATACAGTATCTTAACTGTGAAGCGTAGCCTGCAGGAGAGTACATGTGCGACACCCGGTGCCCGGGGCGCGCGTACCGACCTTCAGTCAAAAAAGTATATTATAATATTATATTACGTAAAACCAGCTCGAATCCGTCTCCATCTCGCTGGCCACAAGCTCCTTTCGCTCTCCTGTTCTGATGGAAAGCTCCTGGTTTTTGATGCTCACACGAGCCCCCGGCTCGATAGATGAGGTAATAAATGCATTACTTCCGATGACAGCACCTCTTCCGATGACAGTCTCACCACCAAGTATAGAAGCTCCGGCATAGATGATGACATTATCCTCGATAGTTGGATGTCTCTTCACGCCCTTTAGCTTCTGACCGCCTCTGGTAGAAAGTGCTCCGATAGTCACACCCTGATAAACCTTGACATTGTCACCGATGATAGTAGTCTCACCGACCACGATGCCTGTTCCGTGATCAATAAAGAAAATTCTTGCCAATAGTGGCACCCGGATGGATATCAATACCGGTTTTGCTGTGTGCATGCTCTGTCATCATACGCGGGATGAGCGGTACTCCAAGCAGATGCAGCTCGTGGGCTATACGGTTTGTAGTGATTGCAAGCAGTCCCGGATAGCAAAGGATAATCTCATTGTAATTGGAGGCTGCAGGGTCTCCGTCAAAAAAACGCAGCCACATCAGTCTCCACCAAAGCCCTGATTTTTGGAATCCTTTTTAAAGAAATCATTGCTGATTTTCTCAGACATATTGACAAGCTCGTGATGTGATAAGCTCCTGTATTTAGGATTCTGCGGCAGGGCAAGCACCACCTGCTTGCGCAGATTGTACATGATATCCTCCAAAAGAACAGCAATCTGGCTGTCCAGGTTGTAATATCTGAAGCTCGTGCCCTTGAAATAGCCCGGATACATTATCTTAATAAGCTTTGAGAGCAGATCACAAACAGCTTCCTTGTCTGGCTGTGAAAATAGTGCCTGCTGATTTATGATTTTGTCATCATGATAATCGTCAAGTATCTGTGATACAAGCCCTTCTATCATTTCTTTATTATTATCCATATATTCGAAGCCTCCGAATTTACTATTTATTGCAACTATTTATTATAATATTTTTTGGCCTCCATACGCTCCTCCCATGTGCGGTTTATTATACCGCCTATGAAAAGCACATACATGCAGCCATATAACCATACCATTATAAGCGCAATAGTGGTCATTGTGCCATAAAATGAAGAATAATTATTGTATTTATCCACGTACACAGAAAAGATTCCCGAAAAAATCAGCCATGCCGCAGCCGCAAATACCGCTCCCGGCAGCTGGTACTTTGCCCTCTGCTTCTTGTTTGGCAGAAACACATAAATCACCCAGAAAAATAAAATAAGCACCGGCATGCAGATTACCAGACGATAATCGACCACACTGCCTATTATACTTCCAATTATATGATGAACATTCGAAAAATACATCTTCCTGAGCATATTTCCAAACACCATGATACCCAGTAAAAAAATGAGCGCCAGTGCAAAAACGATACTGTAAAGCACCGAATATATGCGCCGCAAAATAAAATTTCTGTTTTCCTTCACATGGTACATATCGTCAAGCCCAAGCTGAAACGAAATAAAAGCCTTTGAGCTTAAGTACACGGCTGTAATCATCGTGATAGAAAGCCTGCCTGTGCCGCTGGCATACACCTCACTGGCAAGATCCTTCATGATGTCACCAAACGACTCCGGAATAAACGAACTCGCCCACATCAAAAAATCAGCCTCTGTAAGCGGTGTCCAGCTCAGCAGTGAAAAGAAAAACAATAAAAAAGGGAAAAACGACAGCATCAAAAAGAAGGCTGCCTGCCCTGCGTATGCAGAAATAGAGCTCTCTGAAAAATTGGTCACAAAATCAAAGGCTGTCACAATGATATCCCATCTTCTGCTGTATTTCCTCGCACTTTTTTCTTCGATGTTAGATTCTTTACAATCACCACCTACGGCCTTACGTTTCTCCGTTTTGATTTCCGGTGTTTTACTATCTAAATCCGGTCTACTTTGCTTTGTCATCTGCCTTCTTCTGGAATTTCTCCTCAAATACTATAAAACGCTCATGAGTACCCTCACCAATGAGTCCTGCCTCATCAAAAGCCTTTACAGAAAAAAGTGAGCGCTCTACCATCCACCTTCACAAGCTCCGACTCACAAGTCACCTTCATGCCAACCGGTGTAGCCGAAACATGCTTAATATCAAGCGCAGTACCAACAGTACCACTTCCCTCCTCAAGCTCAGACGCAACACTCTCAAAAGCTGTATTTTCCATCAGCGCAATCATAGCCGGAGTAGCAAACACATCCATCGTGCCGCTTCCCATAGCCTTCGCTGTCTTATCCAAAGTCACTGTAATCTCTTTCTTACCTTTAATACCTGCCTGTAACATATCAGTCTCCTTATATCTATATTAATTATAAAATAAATCCTAGCATTTTTACGCCACAATGTCCAGTGAAAAATAAGTTTATAAACTTTTCACAATTCCAAAAATGCCCAATTCATGCGGTTTTGCGTCTTTTTTGTTAGCACTCACTAATTTTGAGTGCTAATTTTCTATTGACTTTTCCGATAATGCGAACTATTATTTTATTATGCTTATATAACAAGCTGGTTTATTACAAATAATAAATGACCTACACTCGCGGAAACAAACTAAATTGCGAGTAGCAGACAGTTGTTCTGAAGATAAAATATGAACTGCCACAGGGTTCCATTACCGGACAAAGTGGCACAACCAAAAAGTATGCCACAAACTATCCATACAAAATCCTGTGGCTGACTTCATATTTTCTCTGAGGAATTATTGTCTGATACATCGCAACCTCACAGCCCATAGCCGCGGTGTAAAACATTTAACTAAATCTACATTCGCGGAAATAGGCTAATATTGCGGGTAACAGACAGTTGTTCTGAAGATAAAATATGAACTGCCACAGGGTTCCATTACCTGACAAAATGGCACAAACAAAAGCATGCCACAAACTATCCATACAAAATCCTGTGGCTGACTTCATATTTTCTCTGAGGAATTACTGGCTGTTACACCGCAACCTCACAGCCCATAACCGCGGCGTAAATGTAAAATAAAAACAAGGAGTGTGTAAAATGACAGAAAAACACGGCAATCTTTCAATTGACAGCGACAACCTGTTTCCGATTATCAAGAAATGGTTATATTCAGATCATGATATCTTCTATCGTGAGCTGATTTCAAACGGCTGCGATGCCATCACTAAGCTCAAAAAGCTCGACATGATGGGTGAATATTCCCTTCCTGCAGACTATAAGGGCAAGATTCAGGTGCTCGTAAACCCTGACGAAAAGACAATAAAGATTATAGATAACGGTCTTGGTATGACAGCTGATGAGGTTGAGGAATACATAAGCCGTATCGCTTTTTCAGGTGCTACAGACTTCATCGAGAAATACAAGGACAAGTCAAATGATGACCAGATTATAGGTCATTTCGGTCTCGGCTTCTACTCAGCATTCATGGTAGCTGACGAGGTAACAATCGATACTCTCTCTTATAAAGAGGGCTCTACACCTGTTCACTGGTCATGTGACGGTGGCACAGAGTACAACATGGAGGATGGCGACATGGACGACGTCGGAACAGAGATTACTCTCTACTTAAACGACGACTGTCTTGAGTTCGCAAACGAGTACCGCGCACGTGAGGTTATCGAAAAGTACTGTTCTTTCATGCCTACAGAGATTTACCTTGCAAAGGAAAATGCTCCTGAAGAGTACGAGACAATAGACAAAAGGCCGACAAGCGTGACACTGACACTGTCATCGAGGAAATCCATGAGGACGCCAAGTACGAGGAAAAAGAAAATGACAAGGGCGAGAAGGAGCAGGTAGAGGTATCTCCTGCAAAGGATCAGCTCAAAATCGTTAAGCGCCCTGTTCCGCTCAATGATACAACCCCACTTTGGACCAAGAGCCCGAATGAGTGTACCGACGAGGAATACAAAGAGTTTTACAGAAAGGTATTCTTAGACTACAAGGAGCCTCTTTTCTGGATTCACCTGAATATGGACTATCCTTTCAACTTAAAGGGTATCCTCTACTGCCCTAAAATCAACACAGAGTACGACTCAAGTGAGGGAACTATTAAGCTTTACAACAACCAGGTATTTATCGCAGACAATATCAAAGGGGTCATTCCTGAGTTTTTGATGCTCCTTAAGGGTGTTATCGATTGTCCTGATTTACCGCTTAACGTATCACGTTCTGCTATCCAGAATGATGGCTTCGTAAAGAAGATTTCTGAGTACATCACCAAGAAAGTAGCTGACAAGCTCATCGGTATGTGCAAGACAGATAAGGAAGCCTATGAGAAATACTGGGATGACATCAGCCCATTCATCAAGTTTGGCTGCTTAAAGGACGAGAAGTTCTGCGACAAGATAAACGATTATATTCTTTTCAAGGACATCAATGACAAGTATCAGACTCTTCCGGAGCTGCTCGCACCTGTTGCGGATGATGGAAAAACAGATGCAGAAAGTGCTGATGCTTCTGATGATACAAAGAAAGCTGACAATACAGATACAAATGCAGACAGCTCAGCCAACTCTGATGAAAACAAGGAGCCTGAGAAAAATACAGTTTACTATGTCACAGATGTAGTACAGCAGGGTCAGTATATCAAGATGTTCAAGGAACAGGGCATGAATGCCGTAATCCTCGATCACAACATCGATACTTCCTTCATCACACAGCTTGAGCAGAGAAATGACCACTACAAGTTCATGAGAATAGATGCAGACCTCACAGAGTCTCTCAAGGATGAATCCGGTGCAGACCTCACAGAGGCAACCACTACTCTCTCAGAGGTATTCAAAAGGCTTTGAACAATGACAAGCTCACTGTAAAGGTAGAAAACCTTAAGAATGCAGATGTAGCATCGGTGCTCACACTCTCAGAGCAGGGCAGACGTATGCAGGATATGATGAAGATGTACGCAGCCGGAGGCATGGGTGGAATGGATCCAAGCATGTTTGCCGCTGACCAGACACTCACATTAAATGCCAACAACGAGCTTGTAAAGTACATCTTAGACAATAAGGATTCTGAGCACGTTCCAATGTTTGCTGAGCAGCTTTACGACCTTGCAATGCTTTCTAACCAGCCGCTTTCAGTTGACCAGATGACTAAATTTGTAAAGAGAAGTAATGATATCATGCTTCTTCTCACAAAGTAATCTAACAAAGTAATTTTACTGTTAACATCACATAAAAAAGCTGTACACTATGCAGGTTTCATAGACCTGCATGTGTACAGCTTTTTATTATACGTAATTTACCATTTTATGGCTCTATTAAACAAATAGTTCACAAACACTGCCGATACCACTCCAAGCACTGCTCCTGCCAGGACATCCGTTGGGAAATGCATGAAGTTGTACATACGCGAAAACGCTATAAGTACCGCAAGTACAAGCGCCGGTATTCCCATTCTCTTATCTATAAACATCAGTGTTACTGCCGCTGTTATGCCGTTTAACGTGTGTCCCGAAGGAAATGATGAGTCAAACGGTATCTTTACAATAAGACTGACAGTCTCATCTATCTGACATGGTCTCAATCTGTCTACCATATTTTTTATTATCAGATTACCCACTATAAAGCTCAAAAGCTCTGCCGAAAGCATCTGCATGCCTCCACGGCGGTATTTTTTTTGAAACACAAAGCACTACACCTATCACAATCCACAATGCTCCTGCATTTCCGATGGTGGATAAAAACGCCATTAGCTTGTCTAAAAACGGTGTTCTGATGCTCTGAATTGCATACAGGATGTCAAATTCCCAGTCCATATTATATGCTCCTGTCTATTATTAATTATTATCTGTCTGTTCAATTGTCGGCCTGAAAGTATTTATTGTACACAGTAAAAAATGAGCTTGTTTTCACATCCTTTTCATCCTTTATACTGATTGAATCCCACAGGTCATTGTTTAAACTAAAGCCTGCTTTTTTTACAAAGTGCTCGTAGTCATCATTAAACTGCTCCTGTTGTCTCTTTTGCAATATAGTGACCTTGTTCTGCTCTGTTTTTTCCCGGTCCAGCTTGGATATACACTTGATGAAATAGTAGCCGTCATCTGTGCTTATCATATCAGATGTCTCTCCATCGCCAAGCTCAAATGCTACAGCCTCAACCTCCTGTGGCAGAGTGCCCTTTGCAGCATACAGCTCTGTCTGGCTGTCCTCACTGCTGCCTGATGCAACTGCTGCAAAATCTTCCTTTGACAAAAGCTTCTGGCTCACAGCATCTGCGCTCTCCTTGCTCTTTACAAAGATTTTCTGTATATGGATAACTCTTGCATCCTCATCACTCACCTCTGTATCAACGCCCTTCGATAGAGAATTGTACAGCTTTTGCGCAATCGCATAATGCTCGTATGCGCTCTCCATGTCTGATAAATCAGCCTTTGTGAATTTCTTTTCAGCTTCGTTTAATGAGTCATAGTATTCCTTTGCAGCCTTTGACACACTACTCTTCTCCTTGTCTGTAAGTGTAATCTTCTTCTGCTGTGCAATTGAAACCATACAGTATATGCGCGTCAGCTCATCAACAGTGACATCCCTTATATATTTTTCCACGTTCGATGCATCATCTGTCTCAAGCAGATTTACATCATACATAGTGCCGTACAGATTTTTGTAATTGGCTAAATATATGAGTGCCTCCGTCTTATCGCACTTCATATTGTCCACGGAAAAAACTGTATGGCTGTTCGTGGTATTTATATCAAGCACTATCTCCTTGCCGGCAATACTGCAGCCGGTGAGAAGTGTCGCTGATGCAAGCAGCATACACATCGTTTTCTTAAAATACTTCATACCTGCTATCCTTCCACAACAAGGAATCTGCCGTCCGCAATGGCAAAGACCTCACTCTGGTCCATAAGCTCATCATCTGACATGCCCGAAATATCTGAGCCTGCCTCATCAAAGTAATCTCTTACTTCTTTTATATTCTTACATACCACAGCCATGCAGTCCTCTAAAAATTCCTCTGCAGCCTCCGGAGTATCAGCGACCTCCTCACTAAAAAGCTGTGTCTGTTTCTTTAAAAATGTGTCTAAAACCTCGTCATCGTATTCGTACATATGTATATTCCTCCATGTAAATTATCTCTTTTCTTTGGCTTTATATACAGCTGTTCATACAGCAATTATGTCTTACATATTAATATATTATATTTTTATACCGCCTGTTAGACATTATATAATAGATTGCTGTGACATGCCACTATTTTTTATATTCACAACAGGTAACAATTGTCTGCTGTAAACGGAATGAATATATGAGCCTCTCATCCGCCTGTATGCTTTTCCCATCTGTAGAAAAAATCCTTCCAAGTGCATCAGCATACAGTTTTAGCTGTGTGCTGTATCTGTCGATAAGCTCTTTAGCAGCATTTACCCTGTCTGTCTTGTAATCAAGCAGCACTATTTTATCATTCTCCAGCCAGAATACATCAATAATTCCCTGAACCAATACTCCCTCATAGTCCATCACAAAAGGCTTCTCTTTATCCAAATCGCCTCTCATATCCGCCTGTGCCATACGCGCTGCCACATCTGATGATATAAACTGCTCTATAAGCTTTGGTCTGGTCAGCCTGTACATGTCATCTGTGATAAGCCCCTTTTTAGCATTTCATCCATGCTTTTCTTCACAAATGCACTGACTGCCACATGGTCTTTTGTATCTATATCACACAGGCTCTTGAAATCCAGACACTCCATGACACGGTGCACTGCAGTTCCGCGCAACGCTCCCCTGATTCACACCTGCTGCATTTTTAGGCTCTTTGCTTTCATTAGAAGCACCGCCTGCCTCATCATCCCTCGCAAAGTCCGGCACATACGTCTCCTTCTCCTCCAAAAGGAACTTAGGACGCTCTGCTTCCCTTTCTGTGCTGTCGTACTTTTCAACCATAGAGTCATGTTTCAGCTCTGAAACCGAGTATTTGCTTTTTTTAGTTATATCAGAAGCATATGCATACTTAAAATCAAAGCCCTCTGTGAGCTTTTTGACTTTTGTTTCATCCGCTCTACTTATCTGCCCAACAAGCTGCATTTTTGATATATCGTTTGCCGCCATATCCATCGCAGTTCGTGCAGCAAACTCTGCTTGCATCGACTGTGGATACCGTATACTTATCCGGGTACGACAGCATGGCAGGTATAATCCAGTCCAGGTAACACCCTGCTCCCTCCCTTTGTCCAAAGCTTATTGGCTGGTTCGCATTTGCATTGCCTCTATACTTCTCAAAGGATTTTTGGGCATTTGAAAGTCCCCCTGTCAGGATAATCTTTTCCTTCGCCCTGGTGAGCGCTACATACAGCACACGCAGCTCCTCTCCCAGATTTTCCCTTTTAATGCGGCTTGCTATCTCATTTCTTATCAGTGATGGTCGCTTTGTCCTTGGGCTTTTTGTTTTTCCACACGGCCAAGCCCAAGCTTTTTCATGTATCACCAGGTCTGATTTTGTGTCCTGCGTGTTAAAGCTCTTGCCAAGCCCGGAAACAAACACTACAGGAAACTCAAGACCCTTGCTCTTATGGATTGTCATAATGCGCACCACATCGTCATTCTCGCCTGCGGTATCGGCCTCTCCGTAGTCTATCTCGTATTTCTGCTGTATATCTATGTACCTGACAAAGTGAAACAGCCCCTTGTAGCTGGTCTTTTCATAGGCTGCGGCCATCTCAATCAGCATATCTATATTCTGTCTCCGCCGTTTTCCTGCCGGCATGGCCGATGCATACCTGTAAAAGCCTGTCTCATCAAGCATCATGTACAAAAGCTCATGGATTGGCGTATCAGCTACAGCACCTCTTAGTCTCTCAAATACCAAAGCGAAGGCTTTAAGCTTCTCGTCCTCATAGCCATCCTCACCTGCCATTGCGCTAAGTGCAGCCTGTGCAAAGCTTACGCCCTTATAGGCAGACCTAATCTGTGCCAGCTCCTCATCATCCATGCCCACGATAGGCGAAGCAAGCACTGCTGCCATCGGAATATCCTGCAGCGGATTATCGAGTATGCGAAGCATGGACAGAATCACCTGTATCTCATACGATGAAAAGTAGCCTGTATTCGACTCTACATGTGCCGGAATATCACAGTCCTTTAATACTGCTGCCACTGTATTGCCCCAGGTTGCAACACTTCTCGAAAGTATCACTATATCCCTGTACTGCACGGCTCTTAGCTGCCCTGTCTTTTTATCAGTCACCATGCCGTTTTCCATCAGACTCCTGATACGGTTTGCAATCAAAAGAGCCTCTATCTGCACCTTATCTCCATCCTCATCCTCTATAATTTCAGACAGCTCATCGTCCTTGTAATCAACAAGCAAAAGCTCAGGACACATCGTCTTCTTTGGATAGCTTGCACCAGGATACAGTGCCGCATCGTCATCATACTGCACATTGCCCAAATCAGCTGCCATGATTTTGTAGAATATGTCGTTAGTAAAGTCTAACACCTCATTCCTGCTCCTGAAATTTTTATGCAGGTCTATTCTCTGGTGTGCACTGTCATCTGATGTATATGTGTTGTATTTTTCCATAAACAGCTCAGGGCGCGCCATTCGAAACCTGTATATGCTCTGCTTTACATCACCCACCATAAACATGTTGCCGACTCCCTGGTGCTCTCTTGAAATAGCGGTAAGTATATCCTCCTGCACCTGGTTTGAGTCCTGATACTCGTCAATCATGATTTCCTCAAAATGTTTTGAAAACTCACGCGCTGTCTCTGTGGGCTCCAGTGTCTGTTCATCCACCAGTATGCGAAGCGCAAAGTGCTCTATATCAGAAAAATCAAATACTCTTTTTCTTGTTTTTACAGCCTCCATCGCATCATAAAACTCGAGTGAGAGCCTTATCAACTCCTTAACAAATGGTCTTTGACGCTCTAACTGCTCATACATAAGCTCAATTGACATGCCAAAGTATTTCTGCTTTATTCCGTCTACCTTCTTCTTAGTAGCATCGCGCATGCTTTTCACGCGCTCCTTTTTTCTTCTCGTCTCCGTCAAATTTCCTGATGACAGCAATTCTGCCAAAGGATATTTTGTTTAAGAACTCCTGCATGCCGACATATCCTGTCACATCAGCCATTCCATCAAACAATGCTATATCCTCAGAAAGTGTAAGCGCATACTTTTCAAGCCCGGGTGTAGCTGATGCCAGGTCTTTTGCCATTGTAAGCTCCTGAACAGCCTCCTCCAAAAGCACCCTGCTGTAATCCACTATCTCCTTAATGATTTCTGAGTCCTCAAGCTGTTTAGCTGACTTTATATCATAGAGCCTTAGGAGACTGTTCATCCACTTTCTCACCATGATGAGCTGCCCGCCTTATAGTAGATATCCTCCACCATCTGCCTGACGGCAGAGTCATTTCTCCCATTGCTGTAGGTATCTATAAGGTTGATAAATGCCTCGTTGTCTTCTCTTGCATAATTGTCCTCAAATACCTGTGCCAAAGCATCCTGTAGCATAAGCTTAAGCTCTGCCTGGTCACCGATTCTGAAATCAGGATCCAGATTAAGCTGTGCGAAATTATTCTGCACCACAAACAGACAAAACGAATCGATTGTAGTGATGAGCGCATTGTGAACCAGTGTCGACTGCCTCTGCAGGTTCTCATCGTCCGGCTTTTGCTCCTTCAAGCTGTCTATCGCACGGCTGACACGCTCCCTCATCTCAGCAGCTGCAGCCTTGGTAAACGTCACCACAAGCATCCTGTCGATATCCACCGGCGGATTATCCACACATATTCTGTTTACTATACGCTCAACGAGTACAGCTGTCTTTCCTGAGCCCGCTGCCGCCGATACAAGTATATCCCTGTCTCTTAAATCTATAACCTTTTTCTGTTCACTGGTCCATTTAACATCCATATTATATCTCCCGATTATGGCTTTATATTATTATCTCCATAGCATGCTTTATGCTCTGCCGCTGCAATCTGTGTACGCATTTTATCAAGTACATCTTCCTTATTGTCACCGTTAAAGCTTCTTTCGCTAAAGCCCGGTATCCTTGAATCATACCTGCATATGGCCTGAAAAGCGCAATATGCGCAGCTGTCTATTTTCTTGTTCTTGATAGGATTGACGACAACATTTCCATCGTATATTTCTCTTCCTATCTCGCGAAGCTTCTCTCGCGCAAACCTTGTTATCACATCAAATTCTTCGGCGTTTGCCACCTTTGAACCTGCAGCCGGTGTCTGATCCTTTTTAAGGTGACAGGGATTACGTCAGAGCTTTTCTCAAAGTCCCTGTCCATGCCTCTGTATGCCTTTTCGTCTGAGTTGATAAGCCCGTCAGGCTTGAGCTTCTTTAATATCATCTGATTGATTTCTTCCTCAGACAGCTCAGTGCCCGGTGTCACATCCTTTAAATCAATTACAGGATCGTCGATGTGATAGTACAGCATACCGCCCGGCTCCACACTTACCTGCTTTAGCACCTCTTTCTTTTGTTCCATGACAGCGTCCATGTACACTGCAAGCTGAAGCTGCGTGCCATAGTACAGCTTCACCAGGTCAAAAACTGTATTTCCCGACTTGTAATCCAGTACCTTCACAAAAAGCCTGCCCTCATCCGTATATGTGTCAGTCCTGTCCACGCGTCCCTTTATATCAACCGTCACATCATTTGCCATATCAAGGCTCTCGTAAAAAAGGAAAACTCAAACCTCTCAGGCACAAAGCTGCCTCTTCGTATCTGGGTTGTGAGTGCCCATACTGTCTGCTTAAAGACCGCCTTCATATGTGATATCGAATGTTGGCTTTCCGCTGTATCAAATATGCCAAAGCCTGCATACTCATCAATCACCTCATTTATTGCTTCCATCGCAAGCTCATCTCTTTTTGCATCTGTCACGCTAAACCAGTCAGTACTCTCCCTATCAAGCTTCTTACTGTATCTTTCCAGTGCTTCATGGTATATATTACCCATATCAAGGGATGTAAAGCCGCTCTCCTCACGCTCTGTAAGCCTCAATCCATAATTTAAAAAATGCGCATATGCACACCTGGCAAACTGCTCAAAGCGCGTGATACTGCCCTCCATGTGTCTGCCGTATATACTTCTTGCCACATTTCGGCTAATCGGATCCTTTGAATAATGCTCAAACCTTGCATTTATGAGCCGCTCCACGGAATTTTTTGAGTAAATTCTTTATCGTCTACTTCATTACAGTCCCCATCACTGACTGATGCGTCATAGAGCATCACCGCTGCTGCAATCTCGCACCATCTGTCATCCACCTCATTTGACAGCAGATAATCCAGAGCACTCTGCCTGCTTGATATATCCAAAAGCTGTTCTACATCCTCTGTCTCAGTCACGACAAGCTCCGGAAACATCCCCTTTAATATACCTATGAGATACGATGGCTGGGCAGTCTTTTTTTTCACTGTCAAGCCTCGTATAGCTGATATAAAGTTCCCTGGATGGCTTTGTCATATTCAGATACAGATAAAACCTCTGTATAAATGCCTGCTCCCTTGCCCCAGGCGCAAGCTCTATATCCAGCTCCTTAAGTGCCTCTCTCTCATACTGTGATATAATGCCTCCTCTTCCTGCCGCCTTTGGAACAATCCCATCGTTTACGCCTGCAAAAAACATGACCTTTATGTTGGTCAGACGCGTTCTCTCAATATCTCCGATGGTCACGGTGTCGTATCCCGGCGGTATGACTGCTACATCTGCCGCATCCAGTCCTGCATCCAGTATCTGTGTAAATTCCTCTGCATCCATGCATTCATCACCCAGCACCGCCACATATTTTTCAAAGAGCTGCATGACTATTTTGTATATCTGTCCGTATTCCTTTGATGCGGTCTGGTCCCCTGCATCAAGCAGTGCCTGCTCCTTTTTTGCAAGCTTATCAGGTATATCAAGCAAAACTATCAGCTTATATATAGCGAGCACATAGTCCTTTACCGTTGACTTTTTATCGGAAAACACCTGATATACCGGCTTTAGCAGTTCCATTATATACTCCCTGCTTTGGTTTAAAAGCTCAAGGTCATAGCCTGCCTTATGCTTTGGCAGCCTGACCCACTTTTTGTCCCATGCGCTTTTACCTCTTACTCCACAGGCGAGCACATAGTTTTCAAGTACATCTATTTCACTGTCCAATAGCTCACTAAAGCCACACCTCAAAAAATCTGAACACCGCATCTGCCGAGAAATGTTGTGCCGCAATATCGGGTATTGACCTGATAAACTCAATAAACGGATGGAAAAGTATCTCCTGTGTGGCATCGATAAAGTAAGGAATATTGTATTTGTCAAATATTTCACGCACATAACCTGCATATATATTCACATCTCCTGTGACTATAGCAATATCTCGGTAACGCAGGTTTTCGTTCCTTACAAGCTCATTAATTCTTCTGGCTATCTTTGTCAGCTCCTGCTTCGGGTCACGCAGACAGTCTATATGAATGTGCTTTGGTGCTTTTTAAAGGAGCATCTTCGTTTTCTGAAAAGCTGCTGTTCCATAAAGCTTAGCTCTTCGTTTTCTGCAAGCCGGTAGTTTTTATCAAGGATAATAGGTTCCTCGACTTCTATGCCATAAAACGCTGCCATTTCGGTGAGTGATTTCACTGTCCTTTTTGGCATGTCAAACAGCTCCTGCATGCCTCTGCTCTTAAAGATATCCTCACGACAGTCTATTGTGAGCGTTACATATATTTTCTTTGAAATGACAAAGAGCTTTTTGATGAGCTGGTTCTGTATAGGTGTAAATCCGGTAAATTCATCAAATGCAATGACTGAATTTCTAAGAATGGCAGACTCCTCTGCCACATTGCTAAGCACATTAAGTATTTCCTCTGCAGTGATATATTTGTCCTGCATAAACTTCTCAAATGCTTCGTAGAGCACGAGCACATCCTTGAGCTTATCTGAAAGTGTATCCGATAGCCTGCCTGAGGCAATATATCTTCCGAGCTCCTCAGGTGATATATTGTACTGCACAAGCTCCGAAAGCAGTGACTTTACCTCGCTTATATATCCGATGCGGTTTAAGTTTCTGCCTATTATGCCAAGCTTATCCGCCTCCTGTGCCGCAAGCTTTCTGAGTACAAGGTTCTTACCTGTCTCCTCAAGCACCGTGAGATTTGTGATTCCAAGCTCATCAAAGACTCTGTAGGCTAAGCGCTTAAAGCTTAGCACATCTATATTCATGATAGCTTTATTCTCCGACAAATCTACAAGCTGTCTCTGCGTCTGCATTGTAAACTGCTCAGGCACTATTACAAGATAATTGTCCCTTGGGTTTGCCTTTGCCTCTTTCACTATCCTGTTAAAGAGATATTTTGTTTTCCGTTTCCTGAATTACCTGTGATAAACTGTAATGACATAAAAAGACTCCATGATTAACTACTGTGTAAAATGTATACTGTAATTATATCATGAAGTCCTCTATTATTGAATTACTTATTGTGCTTTAATTCAGCTAAATAATCGCTATACCTTGTGATTAGTGATGGAAAAGTCTGATTCCTGTAAAGCTCATTACCATACCGTACTTATTACATGTATCAATAACATGGTCATCTCTCACAGATCCACCCGGCTGGGCTACACACTCCACGCCACTCTTGTGAGCACGCTCAATGTTGTCACCAAATGGGAAGAATGCATCAGATCCAAGTGCTACATCTGTATTCTTGTCAAGCCATGCTCTCTTCTCCTCTGCCGTAAATACGTCCGGCTTTACCTTGAAGAATTTCTGCCACTCACCCTCTGCGAGCACATCCATATAATCCTCACCGATATAAATGTCAATAGTATTGTCGCGGTCAGCACGTCTGATACCATCCACAAACTGAAGTCCAAGCACCTGTGGAGACTGACGAAGCCACCAGTTGTCTGCCTTTGAGCCTGCAAGTCTGGTACAGTGGATACGAGACTGCTGGCCTGCTCCGATACCGATTGCCTGTCCATTCTTTACATAGCATACAGAATTAGACTGTGTATACTTTAATGTAATCATAGATATTGCCAGATCGATCTTAGCCTGCTCTGTGAGCTCCTTGTTCTCTGTCACAATATTTGAGAAGAAATCGTCATCAATATGAAGCTCGTTTCTGCCCTGCTCAAATGTGATGCCAAATACATCCTTTCTCTCGACAGGTGCCGGCTCATATGACGGGTCAATCTCGATAACACAGTAATTGCCTTTTTCTTAGCCTTTAAAATCTCAAGAGCCTCGTCTGTGTAGCCCGGAGCGATAACACCGTCTGATACCTCTCTCTTGATTACAAGTGCAGTGCTCTTGTCACATACATCTGAAAGTGAAATAAAATCACCAAATGATGACATTCTGTCAGCTCCTCTTGCTCTGATGTATGCATTTGCAAGTGGTGTAAACTCAATATCCATATCATCAACCCAGTAAATCTTTTTCTCCACATCTGAAAGTGGCTGTCCAACTGCTGCACCTGCAGGTGAAACATGCTTGAAGGATGTTGCGGCCGGAAGACCTGTAGCCTTCTTAAGCTCTCTTACAAGCTGCCATCCGTTAAAGGCATCAAGGAAGTTGATATATCCGGCTCTGCCGTTAAGCACTTTAATAGGAAGCTCTCCCTCCTTCATAAATATTCTGGCTGGTTTCTGATTTGGGTTACATCCGTATTTTAATTCGTATTCCTGCATTTTTCTGTTCTCCTGTTTTTATCTGCTTATCTTGTATATTAGACCGTTTATATAGTGTTTTATTTGTTTTTGTTTACGATTCTGCTCTCATACTCGCCTGTTGCGATATCAATATATCTGACAAAAAGTGATACCTTATTGTCCTCGTTTAAGTTCTCCATACCATATCGGTAAACTCATCGATATCTCCCTCGATGTCTACCCATGTTGGCTCACCCTCAAAGCTTGGCAGTGGATTGCAATCGCCCATATATGTATGGATGAAATGTCCCTCTCCCGCAACCGGTGCTGAGTATGCAAATGTGTATCTGTTGCATGCATCAGGATTGCCGTTGTTGCTCTTTAAGATTGACATAGCGTAGTTGAACTCGCCATTGTCAATATGCATGATTCCTGAAATTCTAGGTGTATAGTTAGGAGCGTCAGGCTCAAACTCTCTTGTCCTTAAGGCCTGCTCAAATGTCTGCTGCTTGTCCATCAGCTCATAGATAGTATCTGTCTGGTCACCGTTTGTGACAATTGTCTTGTTGCCGAGCACTCTTACAGGTGCGTAAATGATAAGACTTGGATCCTCAAGCTTTGAAGGGTCAAATGCCTGTGTTCTGATGCCCTCGCCATCCTCTACAAATACTCTGTTGCGGCTGTTTTCGCTTCTGCCCATGATAAAGTATGCTGTTACAGCCTTCTTACCATCCTTTTGTACGACCGATTACGATACCTCTGCCAGGGTATGTTGTGCCTGATAATTCCTTTGCTAATGATACTCTTTCCATGTCATCCTCCATGTTTTTCTGATAATGTGGTCTGCATCCCCAAATTACTCGGGGCCTGCCGGAATAAAAAAGACCGTCTGAACACACATAATAATATAAAGCTCTGCAGGAAACTTATAAAAATGTGCGCCCAGACGGTCGGCAATCAACTGTTATACTCCATGTGGTTATCCACTTCCGTCAGTCATATAACTGTCTTTATTTAATCATGTATTTTTGTCATTGTCAAGTACCACTTTAAAATAAGCATGCACTTATAAGTTGTTCTTATAAGTACATGCTTG